>Ga0209172_10000080_pt1 | contig 281979 bp, 241 predicted proteins | sample LarsenN4metaG_FD_184113 | JGI IMG/M metagenome (GOLD analysis project Ga0209172, IMG submission 184113) | Hot spring sediment bacterial and archeal communities from British Columbia, Canada, to study Microbial Dark Matter (Phase II) - Larsen... ... | reverse complement strand
TCGGTCGAAGCCGATAACGCAGAACTTCGTCACTACTTGGCTCGGTTAGCTCGCAAGTCTCGCTGCTTTTCACGCTGTCCGTATGCCTTGGAGTGTGCCTTGCGTTTGTTTGTTTTCTGCTTCAACAACAGGCAACTTCATAAGCAACACTTTCCAAATTATGCCTCTCATGTCATGGACTTTGTTAGCCCACTATTTTAGACACTCCCCCGTTGTGAGGAAAAGCATCGCTTTGTTTAATCTGTGGCAGCCGGCTCTGAAGTCGGAGCGTTCATCCGGTGTGTCTTGTTGAGGGCTGCAAAGCCGACGGTGGCTAGTAACCCGATGAAACCGCAGAGCAACCATAGCACGCTTGGGGAGGCGCTGTCGAGGATCAACCCTGCGAAATACGGACCGATCGTGAAGGAGATGCTCCATGAGAGGCTGGATACCGCCATGTACCGTCCGCGCATATCCTCGGGAGCGAAGTTCGCGACGAGGGATTGCTGGAAGGGTGTGACCACCATTTCGCCGATGGTGATGATGACCATGGCAGCAATGAATAGCGTGAAGCCTGAGACAAACCCATACATTGAGAATCCAATTGCATAGAGCAGGGAACCTGCCGCCATCATCAACATGGGTTTGAATTTTTCGAGCCTCCGTGTGACCCAGAACTGAAGGATTACGACCATGACGGCATTGATACTGAGCAATATGCCATAATTTAGCTCGGGCAGTGCATGTCGATCGCGCAAGAACACGCCGAGAGTGGAATTCATATTCATATACACCAGTGTCATCATGACTGTCACACCGATGAATGCCACGAACGGAGCATCTTTGAAGACGCGCCCGTAACCGGCGAAGGTCTGTTTCATCGTTTCTGGTTTGGTATGGGCATGTGTCTGTGGTTTGGTCTCCGGCAAGAAGAAAAGCACAATCGCAGCGGATAGGATACTGATGACTGCATCCACAATGAAAAGCGTGATGTAGGAATGCGCCACGAGCAATCCTGCAATGGGAGGGGCGATGATGACCGCGACGTTGAACACAATGCGGATAATGCCATACCCTTCAGCGCGTTTGTCCGGCGGCAGAAGATCCGCGACGACCGCTTCATGAGCGGGTCCGCCAATACTGGAAAGTGTGCCGACGATGACCACAACCAGGACGAAGATGGACAACGTCGGTGCGAAGCCCATTCCCAGCGCGCTCAGAGAGGAAAGAAGCAAGCTGGCGATGATGACGGTCTTGCGCCCCATGCGGTCGGCGATGGCACCCCCGAGAGCGCTGCCGATCATACCTGTGACAGAAAAAACTGCGAAGAGCAATCCTACCGTGGACATGCCAATGTCAAATTTTTGCGTTAGGTACAGCGCAAAGAAAGGATAGAGCATGAACCCACCGAGTCGGTCGATGAAGACAATAATGTTATACACCCAGAATGCGCGCGGATATTCGCGATAGAGGGTTTTTGTTTTTGCAAGTAAATTGTTCATTCTTCTCCAAAATCGATTTTCTTTTCTTCCCTAACTATAAGATATTGTTTTGTGTTTTATCCCGTCCCATCAGCAGGTTGGGTGCCGACCAACCGGATGGTTCAAGATTCAGCGGGCAAAACTGCCGGTGGGTGTTTTGCGGCAATTGACAGCGGGAATCTCGTAGCGCTTGCGAAGTTGTTTGCCGGTCGAAATCATCCAGTTTGCGAAATTGAACATTGTCCGTTCGAATAGACCGGGATGATAAGGTCGTGAGCCGGGGGACAGCTTTTCGAGCCGGATGTGTTCTGCCTGCTTTAGTATGTCCTGCCGATGGTAATCAGCCATAAATTCGTCATGCCAGTGATTCATGTTAACTCCTTTGGTAAAACCGTACGACCCAATAAAAAGGCGTTGACCGCCTTGAGCGTTTTTTCGATGCGATCCTTGTTGAGAATGTATACCTTTGCTCCGCTTTCTCTCCTTTCCTGTAAATAGCCGGTTGCCGTGAGCTGCGTCAGATAACGCGAAACGCTTGGCTGACTGAGATTGGTGGCTTCCATGATTTCCTGGGAACGCATCTCGCCATTTTCTGCAATCATTTGCAGAATGTGCAAGCGGGTGTCATCCGCCAGGGCGGAAAGCCGCGAAACGATCTCGGCGCGGTCCAGTTCGGGCACGTGGATGTTGGACCCTTCCGGAAGGCGCGCGCCGAAGTAGATGTAGACGCTGTCTTGCACTTTGAAGAAACGGATATAAGGTCCTATATGGGCGTTGGGGATCAGGACCAGGTCCCTGGCTGTCTCGAGTTGGTCGCCCCATTTCATCTCGTTGTATTCCTTGCCGGTGACGAAATTGACGATCTCCTGCCGGGTCATGTCTCCATAATCGATCTGGTTGAATGCCCTTGCGGATTCCTCCAACAAGGGGCGGACACGCGTCCACTCGGCTTGCAGATGGTTTTTCCAAAACCAACGGATATGCCCGGTGACAAGTTGTTTGAGCGCAGCCGGGTCAATCACATATTGATGAGCGCGTGTCTCCATCTCTTCGTCAGTCAGTTCTTCACCGAAGCGGCTACGGAGGAAATCCACGTAGTTTTTCGCCGAGGAAAGGACTTCATCCCAGTTAATGGACTCTTCCTGTTCCTGTGCACAATTTTCCGTGAGGCACGTTTTGGAGTAGGCATCCAGCAGGCGTTCGCGGAGTACAGACGGGGGAGTGGCCTCCAAATCGGCTAAGTAATCCTCGAAGGTGGTTCCCCCACTTTGCGGCAGGATCGAATAATGGAAGCCGATCATCACTAGTTTGTGCCGGAACAATTCCTCGTCGGTCATTTGACTTTTCGTTCTGGTTACCCATTCGTGAATGCCAGGATTATCATCGCCCTTCGAAATCAGCAACATACTGCCGAAGGCATTGAGTGCAGGCTCGACCATGACAAGTGATGGCTTATTGCGGGGTCTTTCCAGATTGAGGGCGAAAGGTGCCATAGTTTTTCTCCGATTATTGAATTATTCGTAAAATTGAATAACTTGGATATTTTAATCATAAGTGGATTTTTGTCAAGGGTAAACAAAAAATCCCCGCCGAAAGTTCGACGGGGACGAAAGATAAGAGATTGATTTATGGAGCTGGAGTGGAAACTGCCACGCCAACCCAGGAGAAGACCCGTTCGACGCTGACCGCGCCAGCCGACTCGTAGACGGGCTGTCCTTGCTCATCCACACCAGTTTGGCGAACAGTGGTGACCCACCACCGGATCACGTGTGCCTGATTGTCGGTGGGGCGGAACGAGGTCGGGATGATAAACTTGGTGTCGGTCACATATTCCGTGATGCGCAGGCTGACGCCCTGGTTGATGGCGGTTGTATCCTCCACTGTTACCTGATAGGCTTCATTGTCGCGCAGAGTTCCGATGGATGCCCATTGAAGGGTGACCACATCGTTTGCCAGGGTGAAGGACGCGCCGTACGGAGGCAGGAGCAGGTTGGGGGCCGGGTAGGGAGGCGGCAATGTCGCCGTGGGAGTGGGACCCGGGGTGGCGAATCTTTCGCATAGCGGAATAATGATAGTTGTCCCGAGCAAAACATTATCTGAGGCTAATCCATTGTAAAACTTGATCGCGTCCTGCGGCACGTTGTAATTGGCGGAAATGCTGGAGAGCGTATCGTTCGCCTGAACCGTGTAAGGAACCTTTTCACAGGCATTTGCAGTCTGGGTCGCCTCGTTGGGAATGTCTGTCGGAGGAGGCGCGGGCGTGGGCGTTGGATAGGGGATCTTCAGTTTTTGCCCTTCAGCAATGACACAGCTTGACGGGAGGTTATTTTGGATGACGATGCTTTGTACGGAGACGCCGAAAAATACAGCGATGCCGCCGCAGGTGTCACCGGCGCGTACGGTGTAATCCAACGGCGGGAGAGGGGTCTCGGTAGGGATGTCGGTTGGGATGGGTGTGTCCGTGGGGGTTGGTGTGATTGTGGTGGTCGGGGTGGCGCTTCCCTCGGCGGTTGGGGTGATGATCTGTTGCCCGCCGATACCGGCACTCAAGCCAAAGTAGACCATTGCCGCGCCGATAAGCAGGATCAGCACGAGCGCGCCCAACGCGGCGGGCAGGCTGAGGGTGATCTCAGGCATCCGGCTGGCTTGCACCGCCGTTTCCACTTTTTTCGATTTTGTCGCGGCTTTTGCCGTCAATTCCGTGCCGCACACCAGACAACGCGTCGCATTTTCGCTCAAGCGTGTGCCGCAGGTGGGGCAGACCTTGGATTTTTGTTGTGAAGTAGGTTCTTGAGACATACGGGCGGAAATTATACCATCGAACACCTTTTGGATTTTTCACCTTGGCTGGCGACGATTGATGGACGGATTTCTTACAAACCCTGTTCCCGCTGGGACGTTCCTCTTGAGGATTCGCCCTCGAGGAACGTCCCCGGTTCATGTTACGCTTTGACCTGTTTCGCTTCGAGCAGGTTGACTCCCGCCTTTTCCGCGTAATCGCTGTAGCCGCCGATATACTCCGTAATGGACGCGTTCTCCAGCGCGAAGATGCGGTTTACAGTCCGATCCAGAAAGTAGCGGTCATGCGAAATGACCAGTACGGTCCCATTGAAATCGTTCAAGGCGTTTTCCAACACTTCGGCGGAGGCAATGTCAAGGTTGTTCGTAGGCTCATCGAGCAGGAGGAAGTTCGCGCCTGAAAGGACGAGCAGAGCCAGTTGGAGTCGGCTTCGTTCCCCGCCCGAAAGTGCACCAATCTTTTGCGTCGCCTGTTGGTACGTGAACAAGTAGCGGGTGAGCAGTGAAACGGCGCGTCCCTCGCTCATATTACCCGCCAGCCGTACTGCGTCGATTACGGTTTGGTTGAAATCGAGCGTGTCATGCTCTTGCGCGTAGTAACCGACCTTCACACTGGGTCCGAGCTTGATTTCGCCGGAGGTTGGTTCTTCTTTGCCAAGAATCAATCGTAGCAGCACGGATTTCCCTGCACCGTTCACACCGATCAACCCGACGCGCTCACCGTGTCGGATGAGGAAGTTCACATTGCTCAGAACTTTGCGGTTGGAAAATTCTTTTGTCACACCTGCAAATTCCAGCACCTGATTCGATCCGCGCCAGCCGTTGAGTTCCAAACCCATTTTGCGGCGTTCCAGAACCGGGCGATCGATTTTTTCCATTCGTTCAATGCGCGCTTCCATGTTCGTAATGCGAGTGGCAAATTTATCGTTGAAAACTACCCATTGTTTGTATCGTCTCAACGCCATCTCCAGCCGCCCGATCTCGCGCTGTTGGATTTGATATAACTCCTCCTGCCGTGCGAGTCGTTCTTCCTTGTCCACGATGTATTCGGTATAGTTGCCAGTGAAGGTGGCGATCTTGCCGTCTTCGATCTCGGCAATATGCGTGGCGACCGCATCCAGAATGTAACGGTCATGCGAAATGATGACCACCGCACCGGGATACTCAATGATGAGTTTTTCGAGGTAGGCTTTGCCCGGCATATCGAGGTGGTTATCCGGTTCATCCAACAGCAACACGGACGGACGCGCCAGCAGCAACTGCGCCAGTCCGATCAGTTTTTTCTGCCCGCCGCTCAATGCCCGGACCGGTTTTTCGAAATCTGATTCGGGCAATCCCAGCCCGCGTAACAACTCCCGCACGCGTGACTCGTAATTCACCCCACCCAAGGACTCGAACTCTTCCAGCAGTTTGTGCTGGGAATCCAGAGTCCGTTCGAGTTTTTTGGCATCCTCGTATACTTCCGGCTCGCCCAGTTTTTTCTCGATGCGTTTCAACTCGGCATCGATCTCCGCCACGCGCGGATTGCCCTCCAGCGCCAGCGAGATGGCGGTTCGCTCAGGGTCGAATTCGGGGTGCTGGGGCAGATAGCCCACGGTGACGCCCTTGGCGCGAATGACTGTCCCGCCTTTTTCAGGGGTATGTTCGCCGATGATCAACTTAAACAGCGACGATTTTCCCGCGCCATTCGGACCAATCAACCCGATCTTTTGGTCGTGCTGAATTTCCCAACTCAGGTCGCGGAAAATGGTGCGGGCACCGAGGATGAGGGCGACATTTGAAACGGTAATCAAAATCATGTGTACTCCATTTTACTCCGGCAGTTGAGTAGAGCCGTGATTCTCAGCTCGTATCGAAACCACCGAGGTCGAATTAAACAAAAATGCCGTGGCGCTGCAACACCACGGCGTGAAAAGGCAACAAACTACGGCTTTTATCCGGGCAACAGACGCGATTCGAGGACCCCCTCCCACTCAAATCCACGCACACCGATGCACAGAAAGATGTTGGCCGAGCGTTCGTATCTCATAATAAAAAATTATATCACTCCCTGCTCAAAACACAAACAATCTGATACAATGTCTTTTGCACGCCGAACGAAAAGGACAAACCCTCGGCTTCCCCCGTCGGGGGTTTTTGTATGTAATAGCTAGATGTCGTTGCGAGGAGGATAGCCCGACGAAGCAACCCTTGAGTGTGGAGATTGTTTCACCCTGTTGGGCTCGCACGGCATAATGAAATTAGGTGTAAAAAATGCAAATCGAACGAACCGATCTCCGAAACATCGCCATCATTGCCCACGTGGACCACGGCAAGACCACCCTCGTGGATGGTCTTCTGCGCCAAAGCCATACCTTCCGCGAGAATCAGCAGGTGGCTGAGCGCGTGATGGATTCCAATGACCTCGAACGCGAACGCGGCATCACCATCCTCGCCAAAAATACCGCCATCACGCTCAACGACCCCGCCACAGGCAAACCGGTCAAAATCAACATCGTGGATACGCCCGGTCATGCCGACTTTGGCGGGGAAGTGGAGCGCGTCATGAACATGGTGGACGGCGTGCTGCTCCTCGTGGACGCCGCCGAAGGTCCCATGCCACAGACCCGCTTCGTCCTCAAAAAAGCCCTTGAGATGGGACACAAAGCCATCGTGGTCATCAACAAAGTGGATCGCAAGGACGCCGAACCCTCGCGCGTCCTCAACGAGACCTTCGACCTGTTCATTGAACTCGGCGCCACCGAAGAACAGGCGGACTTCCCCGTTATCTATGCCCAGGCAACCGTCGGGCGGGCGGGTCTTACCCCGGACCTCGGACCGGACCTCGCCCCTCTGTTCGACGCCATTCTCAAGCACATCCCCACCCCCAAGGTGGACCCCGACGCCCCTCTGCAAATGCTCGTCACCACGCTTGGTTACGACGACTATCGCGGTGTCACTGCGGTTGGACGCATTTTCGCCGGGCGCATCAAAGCCGGTCAACGCCTCGCCCGCCTGACAATAGATGGGCGCAACCTCAATGAATCTGCAAAATACCTCTATACTTTTCAAGGTTTGAACAAGATCGAGATCGACGAAGCCAGCGCAGGCGACATCATTTCCCTCGCTGGACTCGAAGGGATTGCCATCGGCGAGACCCTTGCCGACCCTAACAACCCCATCCCCCTGCCCACCATCAAGGTGGAGGAGCCGACCGTCCGCATGACGTTTGGAGTGAACACGTCGCCGTTCGCAGGCAGGGAGGGCAAGTGGAGTACCTCTCGCAAATTGCGCGAACGTCTATTTGATGAATTGCGTACGAATGTCGCTTTGCGCGTCGAAGAGACGGAGTCCGCCGAAAATTTCCTTGTCTCTGGTCGCGGCGAGTTACACTTGGGCATCCTCATCGAAACCATGCGGCGCGAAGGCTACGAGTTCCAAGTCTCGCGCCCGGAGGTCATCTTCCACAAGGCGGACGACGGCGCGTTGCTCGAACCATATGAAGAGGTCCATATCGAGACCAGCAACGAGACGGTTGGGGCGGTAGTAGAAATGCTTGGAATGAGGCGGGGGCTCATGCAGGAGATGCACGACGCAGGTCAGGGCATGACGCGCATGGTTTATATCGTACCCACGCGCGGTCTGCTCGGCTTCCGCTATCAATTCCTCACTTCCACGCGCGGCGCGGGTGTCATGCACACCATCTTCCATGGTTACGATGAGATGGCAGGGCCGATGTCCACGCGGCAGACTGGTTCGCTTGTGGCCTGGGAAGCGGGTGAAACCACAGCCTATGCCTTGAAAAATGCAGAAGAACGCGGTACGTTGTTTGTGGGGCCCGGCGTTGCTGTCTATGAAGGCATGGTGGTTGGTGAAAATGCACGCGGACAGGATATGCCCATCAACGTTTGCAAGAAGAAACATCTGACCAACATCCGTTCAGCGGGTGCGGATATGGAAATCCGCCTCACTCCGCCCCGACGCATGTCTCTGGATGAAGCAATCGAATACCTCTCCGATGACGAGTTGCTCGAAGTCACGCCCGAGTCGTACCGCATCCGCAAACGTATCCTCGACACCGAGGAGCGCGGCAAGCAGACGAAGAAGACAAAAGAGTTGATGGAAGAAAACGCTTGATCGAAAAAATGAATGTCCCGGATTTCCCGGGACATTTTGTATGATTATTTATTTCACTCGCATTTCACCGAGATTGTCGATGTGCTGGATATGCCCGATCCATTGTAGGCATCAATGCGATATGTCGCGCCTTCACCGGTCTCCACAGCGACGGTGTCCGTATACGACTCAGAATTCGCCGGTAATTCAACAAGTGGAGCACCGTCGCGAACGACGCGATAGCCGCTTTCGTTATCAGCGCGGTCGGTCCATTGCAGTGTTATGGTCAGGTCGTTGTTAACTCCATTATACGTGCAGAAATAGTCCCATTTCTTGAATGTCGGCGCGGCGGGCGGCGCTTTGGTAGCGGTGGGCGGCGGGGTGACGCTGGAAACGACCCAATAACTCCCGGCCACCTCCACATACTCACCCCACAGCCAGCATTGTCCAGTTGGGCTTTCTGCTGATTTCACAAGCCAGAAATTTCCCGGGTCGTACCGCCCGAGGATCTCCAGCTTTTTGCCAGAGAGGTAGGTGAATACGATTTCATACTCCTGTCCCGGCCCTGTACGACAGTTCGTTTGTTCCTTCACGGTCAGCATCGGAACGGAATAGGTGGGTGTGATCGTTGCCGTGACAGCGGCCATAGCTGTGGTGGGAGATGGCGTGCTCGCGAGGAACGATTGAGGCTCAGTGGCAGTTATTACTGTTGCTGGAGTTACCAGGAGCGCTTCCACCGTCTGCGCGGCGAAGGTCTGCACGTCGTCGGGAGGCGGGAGTTGTTCCCCGCTGCCGGGGAAGTTGCAGGCAAGGAGAGCAAGAACAAGCGTCAGGGCGGAAAGAAGCGTCTGGAATTTTTTCATCTCAACTCACTTGATCTTTTTGTGCGCCCGTCCGCCCACGCGAAAGTATTCCACGCGTCCCTGTTGGTCGCGAAGGATGTCGGCAAGCGCTCCCTTGTAAGGTTCATCCAAACCGATGAGTTTGTCCTTTTCGTAAAACTGGAAGCGCATGGGCGGCAGGGCAGGACCGGGCGGGGTATCGGGGGTGGGGAAGCCGCCAAGGGGAATGTGATGGTACATCAGATATTTTCCTTTGACTTTGATGTCGAAGCATTCGGTGCCTATTCTATAACGTCCCACGAGTTCTTTCAGTTCCGCCAAAGGTACTTCCATTGGTTCGGGCGATTTGAGCTCGACGTTGAAGTACGTTTCGAGGATGAGACCATACAACTCTGCCGTGATGATGCCGCCATCGTCGCTGTTGGTGAGGACGGCGCAGACGAAGTCCTTTTCGGGGATGAAGAAGAAGTACGCCTGCTGACCGTTCGTTGCGCCGCCGTGGGCATAGACCTTGAGCCTGCCCGCCTCACGGATGAACCAGGTGATGCCCATCATCCCGCGCGGACCGGCGTCTGCCTGAGGGACGCGCATTGCCCGCAGACTTTTTCCGCTGATGACGTTTTTCCTCCCGTTGCTCATGTGGAAGCGTCCATACCTGAGCAGGTCTTTGACGGTGCTGACGACTCCGCCTACACCGTTGCCTGCTCTGCCAATCGCCCACGGGCGCGCCACCTGAACCTTGCCCTTCACCTTCTGGTGACCGACGACGAAGCGGTGCGTGAACAGGATGTCGCTGGGGTAGAAGAAGGTCATGTTCAAGCCGAGCGGGTCGAAGAGCATTTCCTGCGCGGCTTGTTCGTAGGATTTCTTCGTCACGATTTCGATGACCCGTGCGGCGACATTGAAACCGGTGTTGTTGTACGACCAGATTTTCCCCAGCGGTTGGACTTGCGGCAGTTTGGCAATGTCCTTGACCATCTTGTCGAGGGCGTCGTCGCCGTTGCCAAAGTCGTTGAAGTAATCGCCGACCCATCCGCCCATGTGTGTGAGCAGATGCCGCACAGTGACCTTTTTTGCCACCTCTTCATCCTGTAGTTGGAAATCCCGAATGTATTTGCGGACGGGGGCGTCGAGGTCCACTTTGCCGCGTTCGGCGAGCATCATGAGCAGTGTGCCGGTGAACGTCTTGCTGATGGAGCCGGTCTGAAAGAGCGTATCGGGTGTGACCGGAAGCGGGTGTTCGACGCTGGTGATGCCGAAGCCGTCGGTGAATTCCCTGCCTTTGTGGTAGATGCCAATGGCAACGCCGGGCACTTCCAGCCGTTTCATTTCCGCGACGATCTTTTTGGTGATTTTTTTGAATTTGGAATCGGTGATGTGTGAAGTGGAGAGGTTCATGGTGGCTTCCTTCGACGGATGAAGTTTTTGAGGAGATGATTGCATTATAAACAGACTTCGGAAGTCTGCCAGACTTCCGAAGTCTTATTTCCTTATTCTCCGCTTCCTTCCAGCCACGTGGATTGGTATTCCGGTTTCTCGTATTCGAGCGCGTCCTTGGTGAGGTGCAGGGGATAGAACGTGTCCACCATCACCGCCAGTTCCTGCGTCTCCTTTTTGCCGATGGAGGCTTCCGTCATGCCGGGCTGGGGTCCGTGCGGCAGACCGTAGGGATGCAGGGAAATGTCACAGCGGTCAATGCCCTTGCGGCTCATGAAGTTGCCCTCGGCGTAATAAATCACCTCGTCCGAGTTGACGTTCGAGTGGTTATAGGGGGCGGGGATGGCTGCGGGGTGATAATCGAACAGGCGCGGCACGAACGAGCAGACGACGAAGTTGTGCGCCTCGAAGGTCTGATGCACCGGCGGCGGCTGGTGGATGCGCCCGGTAATTGGCTCGAAATCCTCGATGTTGAAAATCCAGGGATAAAGATAACCGTCCCAGCCGACCACATCGAAGGGATGGTAGTCGAGGATGTGACGCGTCAGGCGGTCGCGCACTTTGATGCGGACTTCGAACTCGCCGCGCTCGGTATGTGTCTCCAGTTCTTCCGGCACGCGGATGTCGCGCTCGCAGTAGGGGGCGTGTTCGAGCAGTTGACCGAACTGATTGCGGTACCGCTTCGGCGGTTCGATCTGCGACGGGTTTTCGATGACGAAGAAACGCGCCTCGTCGCCGTCAATGTGCATTTGCCAGGTGGTTCCAAACGGGATGACGATGTAATCGCCTTTGCGGAAGCGCAGATTGCCGAACTGCGATTTCAGCACACCGCTGCCCTCGTGCACCCACCACGTCTCGTATGCCTGTGCGTTGCGGTAAAAGTAATCCATGCTTTTGCTCACGCGCGCGACGCCAAGGATGACGTCCTTGTTGGCAAGCAGGGGAATGCGCGCCGAGACTGCATCGCCGCCCAGCGGAATGTCGGACGTTCTGAAGGCGCGGTGACGGATGGGACCAAAATCCACTGTTTCGGGCAGGCGCGAACCGAGGTCTTCCACGTGTTTGACGCGCGGAGGGATGAAGTGATGGTAGAGGATGGATTGCAGGGATGAGAATCCCTCCAATCCCATTAATTCTTCACGATACAGACCGCCATCGGGTTTGCGAAATTGCGTATGTCGTTTGTGGGGAATTTGTCCGAGTTTGTGATAAAAGGGCATGGTTTCTCCGTTTCAAGTTGGAAAGTTGGCATGTTTCGACGTTCAAACTTGCCAACCTTCCAACGATTTAACCAACTGTATTCCTCAAAATGCCAATCCGCTCGACTTCGAGTTCCACCACGTCGCCGTGATTCAGCCAGGGACCCTGAAATTTCGTCAATTCGAGCAGACAGCCCGTGCCGACCGTTCCCGACCCAATCACATCGCCGGGGTAGAGCATCACGGATTCCGAGGCGCGGGCGATGATTTCTCCAAATGACCAGTGCATGTCCTTCCAGTTGCCTCGGGAGAATTCCTTGCCGTTGACGCGCGCAACCATTTCGAGATCATACACGCCCGGGCGTCCTGTGGCTTTATCGGCAAGCGCTTCAGGCGTGACGATGAGTGGTCCCAGCGCCGAGGCGAAGTCCTTCCCTTTGGCTGGACCCAGCCCCACCGCCATTTCCTTTCTCTGCACGTCGCGGGCAGACCAGTCGTTGAAGATGGTGTAGCCGAAAATGTACTCCTCCGCCTCTTCGGCTTTGATGTTCATGCCCGCTTTGCCGATGACCGCCGCAATTTCGAGTTCGTAATCCATGGCTTGCGTGTAGGGCGGGTAGGGGATGACATCTTCATGACCAAAGATGGCGTTTGGGTTGGTGAAGTAGAAGACCGGGAACTGATACCATTCCTGCGGCACGTCGCGTCCGCGATTTTTGTTGGCGGTCTTGACGTGCTGCTCGAAGGCGTAGCCGTCGCGCAGGGTGAAGGGTTTGAGCGGCGGGAGAAATTTCACCTGGTCAATCGGAAACCAGTCCTGCGATGCTTTCTTTGCGGCTTCCGCCGTGCCGGCTTCCATGACGGCGTACATGTCGGCAAAGGGCAGGGTGTAGACTCGGTCTCCTTCCACAAGAGCAGGCTGGGAGGTGTGTCGAAGCGTGGAGATGGTGGCGAATTTCATGGTGTGAGTCAAAGGTCAAAAGTCGAAAGTCTCACGTCGCTGATTGACGTTCGACGTTCGACACTAAAGATTTCCGCGCCGCGCCTGTTCCAATTCAATGGATTCGAACAACGCCTTGAAGTTGCCCTTGCCGAATCCCTGGGCGCCATGCCGCTGGATGACTTCGATGAACATGGTCGGGCGGTCCTGGATGGGGCGCGTGAAGATTTGCAGGAGGTAGCCTTCGTCGTCGCGATCCACAAGGATGCCAAGGTCGTGGATGGCTTTCATGTCTTCCTTGATTGTGCCGACGCGGTCGGGGAGCATTTCGTAGTAGGTATCTGGCACGCGCAGGAATTCCACGCCGCGCTTGCGCAGTTCGCTGACGGTGTGGAGGATGTCGCCGGTAATCAGCGCGATGTGCTGGACGCCGGGCGTAAGGTAGTAATCGAGGTATTCTTCAATCTGACTCTTGCGTTTGCCCTCGGCGGGTTCGTTGATGGGAAATTTGACGCGCCCGTTGCCGTTTTGCATGACCTTGGACATGAGCGCGGAATATTCGGTGGAGATGTCTTTGTCGTCGAAGTGCAGCAATTGGCGGAAACCCATCACCTGATGGTAGAAATTGACCCAGTAGTTCATCTTGCCAAGCTGCACGTTGCCCACCATGTGGTCAATTGCCGCCAGCCCGGTGGACTCGGCTTCGTAGTTGATTGTTTTGTAGGTGGGAGCGAAGACGCCTTTGTAGTTGCTGCGGTCCACGAAGACGTGCAGAGTCTCGCCGTAGGTATAAATGGCAGACGTGCGGTAGAAGCCGAAGTCGTCTTTTTCCTCGCGCGGCGCCCAGGCAGATTTACCACCGCGGTAGGTGGTCTCCTTCCATGCCTTTTCCACATCGTCCACTTCGAGAGCAATGACCTTCATGCCGTCGCCATGCACCATGTGATGCGCCGCCAGCGGGCTGGAGGGAGAATAGGGCGCGGAAACAACAAACCGCGCCTGCCCCGATTCGAGAACGTACGAAGCAAAGTCGCGGTTGCCGGTTTCCAGTCCCGAGTAGGCGACGGGTTTGAAGCCGAACGCCTTCCACCAGTAATACATGGCGTGTTTGGCGTTGCCTACATAAAAGTGAACATGGTCAACGGATTTGATTTGCAGGAAGTCCGCCTCCTCCGTCATGGGGCGGGTTTCGGGTTGTGTGGTTACAGCCATCGAGCCTCCTTTGGTTGGTCTTGTCCTGAGCGTGGCGGCGAGACGCCACAGTCGCAGGATTGGTCTGAAAGGATTTTACGACAAAGGAAGTCCGATTGCAATAAATAAATTACGGCTTGGGGTGCGCCGCGAAAAATTCCCAAATCAATCGTGTGGCGGAGATGGACTGGGTCGGTTCGTCGCCGCCCAGCCAGGCGGGACCATCGGCGCCGGGCCAGGCGTGTCCGCCGCCTTCGATTTTGTAGAGTTCCACGCTCGTGCCTGAATCGCAGGGGGAGTAGGAGAGATGGGTAATATCGCCGTTCTGCTCGATGGCGGCGCGGCTTGGGCAGTTATCGCGGAGAATCCAGAATGCCAGCGTGTCGCTCACAGAGACATAACTGACGCCTGTGATGGATTTGTCGCCAACGCCGCCGTCGTAGGGCAGGTGCTCGTCTGCCGTGCCGTGAAAGTGAATGACCGAGACCGGTTCCGCTGGCTGGCATGTCTCGATGTTTTGTGTGCCGGAGACGGGGGCAATTGCCGCGAACAGGTCTGCCGCTTCGCAGGCGAGGCGGTAGGACATGATCCCGCCGTTGGAGATACCTGTCGCATAGATGCGTTTTGGGTCAATGTTGTATTGTGACCGTAGTTCTGCAATCAGCGCGCGAATGAAACCGACATCGTCTATGTCGTTTTCCTGTGCATAGCCGCAGCAGGCGCCGCCGTTCCAGGTCAGCAATTTGTCTCCGAACCGCCCCGTGCCGTTGGGATAGACGACGATGAAGCCCTGTTCGTCCGCCAGCTGGGCAAAGCCGCTGACGCGCTGCTGGTTTTCCGCGTCGCCTCCGCCGCCGTGAAGGGAGAGCACGAGCGGGGTCGGTGTGTTTTCGTCGTAGGAGGCGGGAATGTGCAGGAGGTACGTCCGCTCGATGCCAGCGTGAGTCAGGGTGTGTGGTGTGTCTGTGGAGGGTGGGGATGCGCTGCGGGAACAGGCGAGCAGGCTGAGGGTCAGAGCGAGAAGCGCAAGCGCAGCCCGGTTCATGATTTGACTTTCACGATACTTGCGCCCGTCATCTTTTGCAGGTCTTCGGTCTTCAATTCGAAGATGGCGTTGGGCGTTCCCGCCGCCGCCCAGACGGTTTCATAGTGCAGAAAATCCTCGTCCATGTAGGTTTCGATTTTTTGAAGATGCCCCAGGGGCGGCACGCCTCCGATGGCGAACCCGGTCACTGCGCGGACGAAATCGGCATCCGCCTTCCCGATGGCTTCGCCCGCGTATTCGGCGATGCGCTTCTCGTCCACGCGGTTGGCGCCGCTGGTCAGCACGATGACCGGCTTGCCGGATTCCTTTCCCTTGAAAATCAACGACTTGACGATTTGACCGAGTTCACACCCGGCGCGTTCGGCGGCTTCCTGCGCGGTGCGCGTGGACTGGGCGTGTTCGATGACGGTGTAGTCGTAGCCGAGCGAGTGGAGGAGGTCTTGTATTTTTTGAGCGGAAGGGGAGAGGGGCATAGGCAAGGATGAATGATGAAGGATGAATGAAGCGTGGCTATTATATCAAGTAGAATTGCGCCATGACTGACCAGCAAAGACAAATCTATCAAACCGACGGTGACCGCTACGAAGCGTTGATTTCGCGCGAGGATTATCAGGGCAACATTTTGAAGGCGCTGGAGGAGATTATCGTCCCCGACGGCTTGGACATCCTCGACCTTGGCGTAGGGACGGGAAGGCTTGCCGTTATGCTTGCGCCGCGCGCCAAATCCGTGCAGGCATTCGACGTATCGGAAGAGATGCTAAGAGTATGCCGCCAGCGCCTCGAAGCCAGCGGGCTGACCAACTGGAAAGTGGAAATTGCCGATCACCGTCAACTGCCAGTCACCCATCATTCTGCTGACCTGGTTGTTTCGGGTTGGAGCGTGAGTTATCTTGCCGTGTGGAATCCCAACTCATGGCGGGCGGAATTGGAAAAATGGCTGGACGAAATGAAACGTGTTTTACGGCGCGGCGGTTTCATCGTCCTGTTCGAATCACTGGGCACGGGGAACGAGTCGCCGATTCGTTTGGAGCATCTCAAAGACTTTTATCCCTGGCTGGATGAGGCCGGCTTTCAGCACAAGTGGATTCGCACCGATTACAAATTTGCCTCTCTCGAAGAGGCTGAAGAGTTAGCGCGTTTTTTCTTCGGCGAGGAATTGGGAAATAAGGTGAGGGCAAACAAGTGGGTGATTTTGCCCGAATGCACGGGCGTATGGTGGTTGAAGGTCTGATTACCGCACGAACGCTTCTTTTTGATTTGCAAGCGTGTCGAGGATGCGCTCCTTGTGCCGCCCGAGCATATCCAACTTCTCGACCTCTTCCAACGTGAAATACCCGAAGTCTGTCGTTTCGTCGCTCAAGCCCAATTCGCCGCCGATGACTTCCGCCTCGAAGTGCAGGACGACGATGTGGGCTTTGTTTCCATCGGGATAGACGGCAAGTTGATCGGGGTGACTATAGACGCCGACCAGACGCTTCACTCTCACGCTCAAGCCTGTTTCCTCCCAAACTTCCCTTTCGCACGCCTCAGCCACGGATTCGCCTGCCTCCACGCCGCCGCCCGGCAGACACCATTGACCGTTGTCGGTCCGTTTGGTGAGCAGGATGCGTCCGTGCTCGTCGAAGATGGCGGCGGAACAGCCGATGCGGAGTTTGCCTTGCCTGGCAATGCGTTCGCCGTAGAGGATTTGGGTCATGGATTTCTCCCTCGTCCCTAATCCCTCTCTCGCAGGGAGAGGAAAATTATTCTTTGATGAACGTCCCGTCGCGTAGTTCGCGCAGGGTTTGTTGAATTTCTTCGATGGTGTTCATCACGAACGGACCGTAGGGGACGATGGGTTCCTTGAACGGCGCACCCGCCATCAGCATGAAGCGGACGGGGTGGTTTTCGGTCTTGACCGTGATGTGGTCACCGTCGTTGAACTTGACCATTTTGATGGCGCTGACGGTTTCATTGGCAAAGACCCCCTCGCCCTGAAAAATATAGGCGATGAGGGTGTGTTCGCTGGGGATGGGGAAAAGCCATTCGATGCCGGGATCAAGTTCCACGTCCATGTAGAGAGGCGCGGCGGCAATGTCCCTGATGGGACCGCTTACTCCATCCACTGTTCCTGCCACGATACGGATGCGGACGCCGTTCTTCTCGTAGGTGGGGATGGTGGCGGCGGTCACGCCCCGATACCGCGGTTCGGACATCTTGAGGTGTGAGGGCAGGTTGACCCACAACTGGAAGCCGTAGATGTTTCCGCTGGGACCTCGGCGGGGCATTTCTTCGTGCAGGATGCCGCGCCCGGCGCTCATCCACTGCACGTCGCCGGGACCGATGAGATCGGTATTGCCGAGGCTGTCGCGGTGGTGGGTGGCGCCTTCGAGCATGTAGGTGACGGTTTCGATGCCGCGGTGCGGATGCATGGGAAAGCCGCGGATGGGTCCTTCGAGCGGGTCGTTGAAGGCGAAATGGTCGAAGAGCAGGAAGGGGTCGAAGTTGTTGCTGACGCGCGGCGCAATGGAGCGGAGCAGGCGCACGCCCGCTCCCTCGATGGCGGTTTGCGGTTCGATGATTTGGGAGACTGTTCTGAGTTGGTTCATGTGGGATGGACGATGTGTGCCGGGAGAGTATTACGACTCGGCGCCTGCATTCTCTCGTTGTTTGGATGGACAGTGTTTATTGGAATAAGAGCAAAAGACGCAGCAATCCCCCTGTTTGGGACGCAGGATGGCGCCGCAGCCGGCGCAGCGATAGACGATCACTCAGGTGTCGGGCGGCATTTGTTCGGCTTTGGTAAAGCCACACTGCGGACAGGTGATGACGGCGTTCAATTCGATGTGCATGAGTTTTTCGGATTTGGTTGTTGTACGTTAGATTTGAGCGGATGGGAGCATGGGCAATGGAGCGTCGGATGTGGAGGCAGATTTCATCTCCAAAAAACTGACCTGTGGGATGAAGCGTGTGTTCAACAATTTCGGCAGGATTGCCTCGTTCAGGCGGTTTTCGATGCGTTTTTCGGCGTCGGCCAGCATGTCGAGTTTGGAGGCTTTGTCCTGGGCGAGGGCGGCGAGTTCCTGCATGGCGGTTTCGATGTCCTTTTTCGTCACCCAATTGATCAGCCCGGAAGTCGTATCCTTTTCGATTTCCAGCGGCTCCACTGAGAGGATTTCGGCGTGCGGCAGTTGCAGGATGATTTGCCCCGGCTTGAAAAACCCTCCGCGATGCACTTCGATGTTGAAGCCTTTTTGCAAATCGAAGCCGATCTTGGCACGATATGCGCCGCGCAAGTGAATGCGCTTGACGCTTCCCAGCAGGGTGTCGCTGGTCTCGTAGTCCACGTCGAAATCCTGTTCGATCATCGCCAGTTGGAGGATTTCATTGGTGCGCTTGTAGATGATTTTTTGGTTGATGGTCACCTGCGGAGTCAGCCCAAAGGTGTTCTTGACCGTTGTCGCCAGTTCCTTGGCGACGGACAATGTCTTTTTGGGGATGTAGATGAAGAACAACCATGCTGTCCCGCCGAAAAGGAGAAGCAGGAATACGAGAATGCTGATGACGATGATGGTTGTGTCACTCATGGGAAGATTCCCAAGGATATTAAATCACATTTCAAACTTTCAAACTTCCTTTTTCACCGCTGCTTCCGCCTCTGCCAAGTGTTCGTTACGGTGCAGGGCACGGATGACCCAACGCTTGTTGTAGTTATAAATTTCTTCGAGCAGGGCAGGTGGGTACTCTTCGAGACGCTTATCCAGCGCTTCAGCATTTTCCAAGGCAATGCGCACCGCCTCTCGCGGCGGGATAGCTGCCCACAACGGGAGGGACAGGTCATTCACGAAAATGTCGATCTCCGGGATGAAGAGCTTGCCGTTTTTCTCGGTCATGTCCAGCACGTAGATGACGCGCCGGTCCCACCAGGCGACGTGAGCGTAGACTATGCCCACCGTCCAATGCTCGCCGACTTTGGTCAGCATTTCTTCGTTGGTCAGGCTTTGGGCAAGCGTGTGCATTCGTTCGCGGGAAGCGCGGTTCAATTCGACGAAGGATCGATCCATGGTCATTTTATTCTCCTCTCTTCTGGTTGGTCGGTGACATGGCGTGCGCTACTGGACTCTGCCGCTGAAATGGTCTCCTTCTAAAACTTTTTGCGAGGAGTCTCTGTTGGGGTCAAAGGTTCATTTATACAATTCTATCAGCGAAATGTTGCAATTTGCCAACCGATCAAACCTGATGAATATCAGGAAATATGTCAATTGACCCGAGGATACCGGGGATGCTACACTTTTTCAAAAGCATCCCATCCCTGTTCGTCAGGTGTGATCCATGACAAAACTTTCCCGCCGCGATTTTCTGGTCGGTTGTACGCGATTGGCTGCCGGTTCGATGTTGCTCCCGTGGCTACGACAGCAATCCGTCCATGCGGCTGATGCGCAGGAGTTCCCGAAGGTGTCTGTGGCGGAGGGGACGAACGATGACACTGCGGCGCAGATTCTGCAAACCGCGCTCGATGGGCTTGGCGGCATCAAACGATTTGTCAAACCCGGACAGACCGTCGCTGTCAAACCCAACGCCACTTGGGCCTATCCGCCCAACACAGCTTCCTCGACCGATCCGGATTTCCTGACCGCTGTCATCCAGGCAGTGCAGGATGCGGGCGCGGCACGCATCATCGTCATGGATCACTGCTCCATCGAGCCAGGAGCCAGCGACGCCTTGCGGATTTCAGGCATCGGCAAAGTCGTCAAGAATATGGGGGTGGAAGGCGTATTCCCAGACCGGTATAACGCTCCCAAATCGATGTACACGAAGATCGATCTGCCCCATGGACGCGCCAACCAGACCATCGGCGTGATCAAGGCGGCGACCGAGGCGGATATCCGCATCAACTTGGCGGTTGCCAAGACCCACAATGTAACCAAGTTCACCATGTGTCTCAAGCACATGATGGGCTTTTTGCAGCAGCCCGGCTTGTTGCACGCGGGTCTTGAACAGGGCATTGCCGATATCAACACCCCTTCTCTCATCCAGCCGCAGCTTCATATCCTCGAAGCGATCCGGGTGCGCATCCCGTATGGAAATTATCGTGTCTGCGCCGGACCTGAGACCGATCTGACCAACCCAAATGTTGTGACCCGCCGCAACACGATCCTTGCCGGCATTGACCCGGTGCTGATTGATGCTTATGGCTGTGTCCATTTCTTCGACATCCAGCCGCAGGAATTGACTCACCTGTTGCGCGCCTACGAAAGCGGGTGCGGCGAGATGGACGTAGAGGCAGCTTTGGCAGATGGGCGCATCCGGCGTTTCATCGTGGGAGCGCCTGTCCCTGCTGAGCCAGCAGCTACACACACGGCTGTGGTCGAGAGTCCGCAGATATCGTCGGCAAAACCGACGGCGGTTTTCATCCCGGAGTTGAACCCGATTGGGGAGCCTGCTTCAATGGGGAATGTGAACTGCCTGCCCGCTACGGAGCAGTTGGTTGCCGCCAGCCCGCTTTTGAATACTGCATTGATCCCGGCAGCGGCGGCTGTGACGGGGTTGAGCCTCATCCTGCTGAAGCGGATGCGCGCGAACCTTCCGAAAGGTGACCCGGGAGAGGTCCATCAGTCCGTGCAAACAGACCCATCTTCAAAGGATCAGCATGGCTAAGTCACGGCAATGGTCGGACGGGCGGTTGGACCGATTCTCGCGCCGCCTGGTGCAGGTCGGGTTTCTGTTCCTTTTTCTCTTCCCATTCCTGCCCCTGATCTACGAGCGCCTGACCTTCCAATCCGCGGTCGATTACACCTCATGGCTGCTGCCGTGGGATCCCATGCTTGCGGTTGGGAATATCCTAAATGGAAATCTCTCTGCATTAGTTGTCGGTGCGCCGCTGTTCCTTCTGGCGCTCAGCCTTGTTTTTGGAAGGGCGTTTTGCGGCTGGGTCTGCCCCTTGGGAACCGTGATGGACCTTGTGCGTTCACTGGCTTTTTGGCGGGGGAAAAAGAAAAATCAAAAATTGAATCGAACACGAACAGGACGCAACAGCCGCCTGCGCTATGTCATTCTTGCGGCTGTGCTGGGCGGTTCGCTGCTTTCGATCAAATGGCTGGGATTACTCGACCCGCTGGTCATTTTCAGCCGGGCGTTCACGGCTTTTTTCATCAATCTGTTCAATGGACGGATCGCCTTTGAACGCGGCGGTTTGACCTACTTTTCCATTCTCTTCCTGGCCATCCTTGCGATGGAATTCTGGCGTCCGCGTTTTTGGTGCCGACACTTATGCCCGCAGGGGGCATTGATCAGCTTGCTCTCCCGGTATAGTCTGTTGAACCGGCGGGTAAGCCAATCCTGTAATAATTGCGCCTTGTGCAGGCGCGCCTGCCCGATGAATGCCATCCCTCAGGACGCGCACCACACCGATTACAGCGATTGCACCTTCTGCCTGGAATGCGAATCTGCCTGCCCGGAAAAGGGAATCAGCTTCGGGTTTGGCGGGTTGGCGCTGGCGGTCTGGCAGCCTGCGCCGCGCCTCACGGAATCCGGCAAAGTGGACCGCCGCCCGGGACAATATGTTGCCTCACCCTCCCTTCTTCCCGGTGAGCCGGTTTCACGCCGCCAGTTCCTGCAGGGAGTGGCGGCTGTGACGGCAGGATTGGCGGTTACGCCGTTGATTCTCCTTGAAAGGCGCGCTGCTCCTTTACGACCGCCGGGAGCGCTACCTGAAGCCCAGTTCCTGAATGTGTGTATTGCCTGTCAGGAGTGCATCCGTGTCTGTCCCACCCGCGGGTTGCAAGCCGCCTTCCTGCAAACCGGTGTGAGCAAACTGGGAATGCCCGTGCTTGTGCCGCGTCTGGGAGGTTGTTCGCTGGGAGTAAGTTGCGATCACCTGTGCGAAAAGGTCTGCCCGGTGGACGCGATCCTGCCTGTTACGCAGGAGGATCTCAAGATCGGGACTGCGCAGGTCGATCACTCATTGTGTCTTGCATGGGATCAGGGTGTGAAGTGCCTGGTATGTGTGGAGGCGTGTCAATACAAGGCGGCGATCCCACATCAGGGAAGAATCACGGTTGACCCGGATAAATGCGTGGGCTGTGGCTTTTGTGAAAGCGGATGTCCCGTGCCGGGCAGCGCCATCCATGTTTTCCCCAAACCATCTTCAACGGTATAAAAGAACGGAACCATCCTGCCCGATCAGGATGATGTCATCGCCTGCCACGAGCGGATTGAAAGTGAGCCAATCGCCGGTGTTCAACTCGCCGAGCAGTTTTCCAGTCTGCGGGTCGACGGCAAACAGCCGCGGGTTGCCGCGGGTGAACAGGAACAGCCGCCCCTTGAAAAGAACCGGCGTTCCCGTGATGGGACCGTCAAACGACAGACTCCAGGTTGGACTGCCGTCCGCAAACTGCACGGAAGCAAGCATCTGTCCGCTGGACGCAACAATGATCTGGTCGTTCCATGCCAGGGGTTGGGCATAGACCGCGTCGGGCGTGGAGAAGCGCCAATACTCGCCGCCGGTCTCCGCATCGAGGGCGTAAACCCGACCGTCGCCGGAGCCAAAGAAAAGCCGCTCATTCACCAGCGTGGGGATGCTTTCCACTGCTCCCTGCGTGAGAATGCCATATGTCCAGAGGCGCTCGCCCGTGGACGCGTTGAAACCGTACAACCGTCCGTTGACCGAACCGACATAGATCGCCTGCCCGCTCACCAGCGGACTGACGTGCAGCGCTTCGCCGACCTCTGCTTTCCATTTCATCTCAACTGTGGCGCGATTCACGGCATACAGCTCCCCATCATTAGATGGGCAATAGGCTGTGTCGGATGTCAATGCTGGGGCGGCGTAGACGGCTCCACCGGTGGCGAAAGTGCCCAGTTGATCTCCTGATTTTGCATCGTAGATGTAAATCGTCCCATTTTCGGCTCCCACCCAGACCTGACCTGAATCCGCTGAAGGAGGGGAAACCAACCCGACAGGTGCCTTCGTTTTCCACATCACCTGACCTGTGGTTTGATCCAGCGCAGTCAGTTGCCCATCTGTGTAAACGACGAAGATCCTGCCTGAAGCGACCGCCGCGCCGACCAGCTCGGATTCGGAGGCTTCGACAACCCACGCCAATTGCAAGGACAAACCATTTTGCGGGCGGGTGGTCAGACTCGCCAGAGCATCTTTTGCTGAAGTATCGTTTGGATCGATCTCGATGGCCCGCCCCAGAAACCGGGCGGCGGAACGCTGGCGTCCCTGTGCGGCTAAGGTCATGCCCAATCCACGCAGGATTTCAGGATTCTCCGGGTCAGATGCCAGCGCCTGACGATAGGTCAACACGGCTTCGGGTAATTTTCCCTCGGCAAGGAATTGCTCCGCCTGACGCTGGTATCTGGCGGCTTCGAGATTGGAACAGGCGGACAGAATAAGACAGATGATTGCTACAACAAAAAGGATCGAACGGGATGCGCGAAGGTGGGTCATTGATTTCTTTCCTGTTGATTTCAAAGCAATCCGGGGAGACGCTGGAGGATAGCCGCAACACTGTTTGAATATTCGAGCGGTTCGTTTGTAACGTCCAGTTCCAATTTTTGGCTGGAGGGAACGGATGCAAGCCATTCATCCAAATAGGAATTGAACAGGGTGGTGTCTTCTGCGCTGGCAATGTTGATGCGCTTCCTGCCTGACAATCGATCTGCCACCGTTATCTCATCCGCGTGCAGGCGGACAATGAGTTCCGGTTCCGGCAGTGAGGCGCGGATGAGCGCGTAGACGCGTCGGCAGAGATCGAATTCGGGTTCAGTGAGCAGGTCCCGGCTGAGAAAGAGGCGGGTGAAGCCGTGGAAGTCGAGGTCGAGCCCGCCATCCATTAATCCGATGAGAGGAGAAGCGCGCAATTCCCTCTCCTGTTCGGCGCGCAGAAGGAAATAGTCGATCTGGTTTGCAAGCGCATACCGTTTGTTTCGTTTGAAAAGGGCTTGAAACGGGCGCTCTTCGTGTTGTTCAAATGCGGTTGCAAAAGGATGCGTTTTGCTCAGCGCCTGGGCGAGCGCGGTCTTGCCCACGCCGCTCGCGCCGACGATAGTGATAAGGCTGCCCATGCCCTGATTATAAACTTCAATATGTCATTGCGAACCTGATAGGGAATACTGATCTGTTGCCTACGGACAGGTTTGCATCCAGGCGCCAAGACCGCGGTTCTTGAAAATGGGACTGAATTGCAGCGCTGCGGCTTGCGGGCAGAACTGGTTGAGGGTTACGCCGGTGTCGGTGTATTCTGCCATGAAGACTGGTTTACCCACTGTGATGAACGGCGACATTTCGCTGCACCAGCCGTATTCGTAGCAATCTTCGGTGAGCGCCCAGTCGAAATGCGGCAGGAGGTCGGTCACTTGATCGGGGTCGTTCTTTAGCCCGATGGAAAGTCCACGCGCGTGGGCTTCGGCAGCAAGCCAAAGATTGAAATTGAGTTGATCCTGGTAGGTGAGCGGGAAACCGGTGTTTTCGTTGTAGCCTTCGATATTGTCCGGTTCGACGCCGTCAAATCCCTTTTGCTTGCATTGGTCGAGACGGGCCCGCAGGATGGGTGCCAGGGTGTTGATCTTGCGGATGTCGAGCCATTTTTCGCCGGGCCAGCCGTCGTAATCGTTGCCGAGTACGCTCGCAGGAAATTCCGCTGCGTCGGGGCGCCAATCCTCCCAACTGCCAACGCTGATGTAACAAATCACCTTTTTGCCGTCTGCGTGCAGTGCATTGACCACACTGGCATCGTTATCGAACAGGTCAATGTCGTATATATCCACGTTGTAGGAAGTGTCCACGGGCGTATCCAATTGCCATTGCCAGGTATCGCCCACAGATGGCTGCCAGCGCGATGGCATGGTAACCGCCCCGGAATGTGGGTCCACCATCAGGCTCGAAGTATCCACAGCTTCAAAGTCACTGCCTTTGAGCACGTCCAACGTGTGGAGCATGTCATTGTCCCAACTCTCACTGGGTGCGCCGCTGATGTACCAGTCCGATCCGTTGTCGGCAAGGATGATGCCGTATTTCTTCATGGCGACCAGAATGACCTGCATTTCGGGTGAAAACCCTGAAATATCGTAGGAGGCTTTCAGGCGGAAGCGTGCGCCCATCGGCGGGGTATTGGTCAATGCACCCGGCGTCCCGCTGGTGAGGTGTCGCGCCGGCCAGACGTAACTGTTTGTATTTTGCGCAGTAAAGCGGATGGCGTGATCGATGTGTCCCGATGCAACCTCTTCGTAGCGCACCAGCCCAGGCAGAATGGGCAATCCGGCCGCATCGGCGGAGGTCCAGTCGTTCGGGCGGAGGGTGTTCGAGTTTAAACTCCAGATCGCGCCCGAGCCGCCGCTCCATTGTCCGCCGTTGAAATTCATGTCATAGGTTTCATACAATATGCAGGTCTCTGCGTCAATAACAAGGATATGATGATCGGAACCATGTTCGATGTTTGGATTGGCGGGGATGGGATACGGTCCCTCGTCTGATTCATCTGGATAATAGAAGCCCACGTTATATTTTGTGACGGACGACCCGGCAACAATGTTGAAGGGAATCCCAATCGGACCTCCGTTCCATGTGCCGGAGCCGAAATCCATGTGGAACGGGTCGTTGCCGCCAATGGAACTGATCCACTGCGAGGAGCGTGCGTGAACGGGAAGCGAATCCACGCGTGTATTCCAGACGCTGTTTGCCGGGAACATGGGGCAGCCCGCGATGCTGGGAGCAGGTCCAGAAGCGGGAACTTCAACTTTGTAGATCGTGTTGTCGTTCAAACTGGCAAGATAGATGTTCCCCGCCTCATCCTCCCCGAAGGTCGAGATGGTGTAGGACGTATCGAGCAGGAGTGTGTTGTAGAGATTCCCGTTCTCTCGTTTCAAGCCCCAGATTCTGCCGGAGCAATAATCACCGAATAGATAGACACCTTGCAGGTCAGGGTAGTCGGCGCCGCGATAGACATATCCGCCAGTGATGGAACATCCCAGCGAGTGGGAATATTCGAAAACGGGCGGCGAATAGTTTGCCGGTGTTCCACAACTGGCTGTCCCGGCAGGGTAGCAATGGTTACCCTCCCGGATGGACCATCCGTAATTTTGACCGCCCGCGCCGGATGCGAGTTGGAAGTCCACCTCCTCCCAGTCGCCTTGTCCCACATCGGCGATGTAGAGATCGTGGGTGAGCCGGTCGAAGGAGAAGCGCCAGGGATTGCGCAGCCCCGTTGCCCAGAGTTCGTCCGCTCCGCTCACACCGACGAATGGGTTGGTTGGCGGGATGGCATAGGGTGTTGTTCCGCTTTCCACGTCGATGCGCAGGATCTTGCCAAGCCAGGAGTTCTTGTCCTGCGCGTTATTCCCCGGATCACCCGAACCGCCGCCGTCGCCGGTCGAGATGTACAGGTATCCATCATTGCCGAAAGCCAACTGTCCGCCGTTGTGGTTGGTGTAATCAGGATGGGGGATTGTGATAATGATCTCCGGGTTGGCTGAATCGGCTTGATTTTCCGATAGCAAATGGAAACGGGAAACCCTCAGCGCCCTGTTCGAGAGGGTGTATGCCGCGTAGAAATACTCCTTGCTGGCATAATTTGGCGGGAAGGCGATGCTCAGTAACCCCTGTTCTCCTCCTGAGCAGGTGAGCAGGGCGGAGATGTCAAGGAAGGGGGTGGGGAGCAAATTCCCGCTGTTGTCGATGATCCGGACTGTCCCGCATCGCTCCACGACGAAGATGCGGTTTGTCCCATCCCCGGCGTGGGTGATGAAGACGGGTCTTGACAGTCCAGCCTTGAAGGTTGTCAGGTTGATCTGAGGCCAGGTAAAGCCTGGGAAGGGGGTATTTGTCTTTGTCGGGGTACGGGTGACCGTTGGTGTGCGGGTCAGGGTGTTGGTCGGGCTGGGCGTTATGGTGGGAGAAGGAGTGATGGTCGGTGTGAGTGTAGTGGGGAGGACGAAGATATCCTTGGAGGGGAGGGGAGTGGCGGTCAGGCGGGTGGGAGTGGGAGCGACAGGGGAGAAGGTGACATGCAGGGCCTGATAATCCAGTTTGGCATCCCCGTTCGAGTTGTTGGATTGGATGCGGATGCGGATCTGACGGTTGGAGAGGTAGGCGGGGGAGAAGTTGCGGATGCGGAAGGTGAGGTTGTTCCAAAGAGTGGGCTGGGTGCCGATGGTATCGCCGATCTTGATCCAGAGTTGAGATTTCCAGTTGAAGATGGACCAGGACCAGACCTGGGAGGCGTCGGGGGGGCCGTTGAAGTTGACCTGGAGGAGGAGGGCGGAGATTCTGGAGGGGAGGATGGAGGAGGGGAGTTGATAGGAGGCGTCGGCGGAGAAGAAGCCGTCGGGGGTGGTGAGGGAGAGGTAGGCGGCGGGGTTGTCGTCGGAGCCGGATTGATCGAGGAGGGCGAGGGAGGAGAGGGAGCCGGAGGGGTTTCCGCTCTGGGCGGAGAGGGAGAGCGGGGTGAGGACGGTGGAGGAGGAAGAGGCGGCGGAGAGGGCGGGGGTGACGAGCAGGACGGTCAGCAGCAGAGTGGCAATGGCAAAGCCGGCATAACGGTATGTACGCATAAAACTCTCCTTGTAAAAAGGGCGCGCCTCGGATCCTGCTATGCGACGCGCCCCGTATCCGGCATTACGGCAGGCGACCGTAGTAGATCGTTGGGTTCTCGTAGGGGGTCTTGAAGAAAATGAATTCCACCGCGTTTGGGCGGTTCCAGCCGACCACAGACCATTTCACCGACGGGCTGGCATCGAAATCATTGTTGGGTGGCGCAGCAAACAAGATGGATGTCCCCCATGTGCCATTGGCGTTTTTCTTAATGTAACACATATTCGACATCGAAAAACAAGCCTGCACGCCGCCAAAGTTGTTCGGATGTCCGTGCCCGATAATGTACATATTGCCCGATGTGCTCATGGCCAGCGCGGGATCATGGGAGAAAATATCCAGTTCGGTATCTGTCCAACCGGAGCCGCTATTGGTGACGTAATGAACGCGACCGTAATCGGCGAACTGGCTGTTGGAGCCTCCAAGTTCGCAGCATTCCTCGATGTAGATCAAATGCTTTACACCAGCCGAGTCGATCAACAGGCTGGGTCCCTGATCGATGTTGATCCCGTTCTGGGTATCGGTCCAGACGTCGACGGAGTTGGAACTGACAGTCTCAATGCTTGTGCCTGCCCAGGATCCGCCGCTGGGCAATGTGCGGGCTAGAATTTGTGTCAGCCCCAGCTTTTCCGTTGCAGCCTGGGATACCCATGCGACTGTCACAGAATTATCCGATGGAGAAACAGCGATAGCCGGGTGATTAGCTCTGCCTGCGGAATCCACACGGACGAAGGAGCCTCCACTTAACGTATTTGTCGAACTGTTGTAAGAGGTATACGCCCGATGAAAGATTTGATTTCCACTCGTCCAATACACCACATGAAGATTGCCGCTTAAGTCAAACATACCTGCAACGCCGCTTGTGCCCACGTACAAACCACCTCCGCCGATTGTGCCGCTTCCTGAAGAGACCAGGGTGATGGCAGAGTTGAAAGTATTTGTATTTGTGTCGAATGGATAGTCCAACACCTGACCACCCTGTGTATTGACGATGGCATGGATAAAATGACCGCCATCGTACACCGCGTCTACAGAGATGATGTCGGCTGGGGCATTCACTGTGATGGCGGCGGCGAAATCCGCCTGGGCATTGGGGAGCCCGGTGGTGGTCTGCCGATACACGCGCAGCGTCTGCGATCCCTGCATGTTGGCGAAGATATACAATTTATCGGCGGCAGTGCGGACGAGTTGGTGCGGAATCACATCCGATCCGCCTGTGCCGACCGCGAACACCGCCGTGGAAACTGAACCGCCGCTGGTGGGAGTCTTGCTGGGCGTGAAGGTGGGTGTAATAGTTGGTGATGGTGTGATGGTCGGCGTGGGAGTCGGTGTTGGTGTGAGTGTAGTGGGGAGGACGAAGATATCCTTGGAGGGGAGGGGAGTGGCGGTCAGGCGGGTGGGAGTGGGAGCGACAGGGGAGAAGGTGACATGCAGGGCCTGATAATCCAGTTTGGCATCCCCGTTCGAGTTGTTGGATTGGATGCGGATGCGGATCTGACGGTTGGAGAGGTAGGCGGGGGAGAAGTTGCGGATGCGGAAGGTGAGGTTGTTCCAAAGAGTGGGCTGGGTGCCGATGGTATCGCCGATCTTGATCCAGAGTTGAGATTTCCAGTTGAAGATGGACCAGGACCAGACCTGGGAGGCGTCGGGGGGGCCGTTGAAGTTGACCTGGAGGAGGAGGGCGGAGATTCTGGAGGGGAGGATGGAGGAGGGGAGTTGATAGGAGGCGTCGGCGGAGAAGAAGCCGTCGGGGGTGGTGAGGGAGAGGTAGGCGGCGGGGTTGTCGTCGGAGCCGGATTGATCGAGGAGGGCGAGGGAGGAGAGGGAGCCGGAGGGGTTTCCGCTCTGGGCGGAGAGGGAGAGCGGGGTGAGGACGGTGGAGGAGGAAGAGGCGGCGGAGAGGGCGGGGGTGACGAGCAGGACGGTCAGCAGCAGAGTGGCAATGGCAAAGCTGGCAAGACGATAAATACGCATGATGAATACTCCAAAAAATTATGGTGCGCCGAAGACGGTGGTCCAATAATGACCATACATGGAGTCTTCGTTGTAAACGTAACCGACGCCAATCTCGGTAAAGTTGGGATTGAGAATGTTGGCGCGGTGTCCCGCACTATCCATCCATCCGTCGACGACACTTGATGGAGAAGTATACCCTGCGGCGATATTTTCGCCCCACGTACTAAAGTCATACCCGGCATCGATAATCCGATCCTGCGGGCTGGAGCCGTCCGAGCCGGTATGGCTCATAAAGTTGTTACATGCCATGTCTTGAGAGTGACGCCGCGCCGCACTGAGTAACTTGCTGTTACTGGTGAGAGGCGGCACTCCATGACTTGCGCGTCTCTGGTTGAGCAACGTCAGCACCTGCGCCTCGAAGGTCGTGTTCAATGTCACACAGACCGGTGTGTTCGTAGCGATGGGTGTGTTGGTCGGCGTTGGAGTCTTTGTTGGCGTTGGTGTGTTGGTGGGAGTATTGGTCGGTGTGGGCGTGAGCGTGGTCGGCAGGACGAACACATCCTTGCCTGGCAGGGGAGTCGAGGTGTGGCGCGTGGGTGTTGGCGCGACCGGGATGTACGTGATGTGGAATGCTTCATAATCCAGTTTGATGTCCTCGCTCGCGTTGCTGGATCGGACCTGCACCCGGATCTCTCTGGAAGTGGAGAGATACCTCGAAAGAGGCTTGACCCTGAACGTGAACGTGGTCCACATCCCCGCGCTCGAACCGACCGTATCCCCGATCTTGTGCCACATCTGCGTGTTCCAATCATATATGGACCATGTCCACGTTTGAATATTGTTCGCTGGTCCTTTGAAATTGACCTGAAAGAGGAGGGACGAAATTCTCTCCATCCGCACGGAGGCGGGGAGGTGAAAGACTTGGATCCCGGAATGAATCTTTCCGGGTGTGGCAAAGGTCACATAATTGGCGGGATTGTCCTCGCTGCCGCCCTGATCGAGAGTCTGGAGTGTGGAGGATGCCCCGTTGGTCGAGCCGCTTTCGGTGAGGAGTGATTCGACCAGCAAAACATGCGAAGCCGTTTCCGACGCGGAATGGGCTGTCCCGGTGAAAGTCACAAGCAACATGGTGACGAACAGAATCAAGATAATCGACTTGGAAGGGTGCATTTTTCTCCGTATAATCGACAAAATATAATAGCAGGTATGAGACGTTGTGTGAATAAATCTGTGCCCGCGTTCATTACAATTCTGTCAGCAATATTTGGTGCTCTTGGGTGGAGAATGACCGCGTTTATAGCACAAGGGTTTCTGTACATCAAGCGTTCAAAAGTGTGATGAATCTTGTAATGATTTGCTGTATTTTGCTTATGGTAGAATACAACAAGATAAGAATGGTATGAGTGAACCCATCGTCATCACATCTGCTGATCCGATATTGAAGTCGCTGACGTTCAAGCCTTACCGGAGCAAGGTGGAGAGGCGTGTGATCGCCTTTGTTCCAGGATTGGATGAACCGCAAACCATGGAGGTTCATACACCCTGGGGCGCGATGTTGACCGCCAAGCGCGGGGATTTTTTGGTCAGTGAACTGGAGAAGCCGCACGATTTTTGGCCCGTGGACGCTTCCATCTTTGAAGAAAGTTACATCCTATTGCGCCCCGGTTATTGTGTCAAAAAAGCCGTCACCCTCCTTGCCCCTTTGACCGAGATCACTAACGGTGATCCGGATAAACTGGTGACGGTCGTTTCGCTCGAAGGCGCTGAAACGGTGCGCGCAGGCGATTTTTATCTGGCAAAGGGGGTGAAGGGTGAGATCTGGTCTTATCCAAAGGATAAGGTAAATGAGGTAATGGTGCCTGCGGATGATTGATCCGCAGGCATTTTTATCGCTTCCGCTACTTTTTCTTGCGGGGTGCCGGTCTTTGGGGTTGTTTCAGTAGCGGGGTTATTTCTTTTGCCGGTGGCTCCATCCTTGCCAGCGGGCCTCCCATCACAATGGAGTGGGACAACTTGAATGGGTTGATCTGTTCAACCATGCCGCCCATATCGCGCATCAAATCCACCATGTGCTTTACCAACCGCGCATCCTGATCTCTCGAGAATTCACCCCTGCCATCCCAGACCGCGATCAAACGGACCTTGTCGATCCCGCGCACGAGGGCGGAATAGAGCGCCCAGCGGTTGTTCCGTTCATGGACATCATCACCCTCTTTCGGAAGACCCACCTGATTGGGCTGGTAGAACTCGTCCACCAGCGGGTGGTTGCGCATTTTGTAGAACCGCTCCACCCACTGTTCTCCGCCCGGGCTGACGAAGTCGCGCACATAGGGCGCCTCGAAGACGGGGAAATAGGCTTGCACAGGGATGCCGCGTTCCACGCAGGATTCCACGAAGATGATTTCACTGCCCGCGTCCATGCCCGTGGTGACAGCAAGGTCATTGGGCCCGGCATTGTATTTTTCCAGAACGGTGTTGATGGCTTTTTTGATGTCCGGTTCCTTTTCAACGGGGAAACGGCTCTCTTTCTTCTTTGGATGGTCTATCATGTAGCCGGTGAACAGGAAGATGTTTCCATCCTTTTTCTCGTCGAACTTCTGTTCGCCAAAGCTGTTACGGTCATCTTCGTCCGCCTCTTCTTTCCTCATGCGCTGCAATTCATCCTCTATGACCTGAATACCGGCTCGTACAAATTCGGGGCGCATATCCAGGTCTCTCAACATCTCCAACTGCTCGAGCGAGGATTCCAGGAAGGAAGTAGTGCGGCGTGAGGCGATTAACGCTTTACGATAACTGCGCATCACGTCGTGCACATTTTCAGCAGCGAGGACTTTTAGCTCCGCAAGCGAGACGAGACACCAGTAGTCGGCTTTATTGTTGTTGATAAGCGCTTCCAGCGCAAACATCAATGAGCCGCGCATTTCCTCCAGGTTCTTCCGGACCCATCCGATCTCGGGGTCGGGACTTTTGGGGTCTTCAAATTTGTCCGCCAGTTCGACAAGGATCGTCGAGAGGGTGAGCGCGTTCACGCCGGGATAGAAATTGTTCAAGTCGACGCGATAACCCTGCAGGTAGGTGTCGATGGACTTCAGAAGCCAGTGATAGGAATCGAAGGCGGTCTTTAACCGCTTGTCTTTTTGTTCCACCCATCGCCACGAATCCACCCACATCTCTTTGTAGATTCGTCCGAGGTAGGAGATCGCCTCGCTGTCATTGGGCGAATCGGCAATCAGGCTCTCGATCTTGATGATGGCGTCATCCACCCGCTTTAACCGGTTCAGGTGAAAAGCTTCCTTGCGGCGAAACTCAGGATTCCGGGCGTTAACCTCCAACCCCTTGCGATACTGATCCAACGCGAGTTCATGCCTGCCCATATCGCCCAGCGCTTTGCCGGCCTCGCCGATTGCCTCCTCCTTGATGAGGGGATTTCTGATCTCCTCGGTCAACAGCAAAATGTCGCCGATGCGTTTTTGGCGTTGCGCCACGGTTACGCGTTGTTTCCATTCGTTGTATTCGCGCCAGAAACCTGTGGCAAGATGTGTGCGAAGAGTCTTTCTGTCCGGTTCGACCAGACCGGTCAGAATGTTGAAGACCGGGCTGTGAACCGCATCCTTATCGGATGCCCAGGTATCGCGTGTCACGCGCGCGATTGCAGCTTTGTCTTTCTCCAGATATTCTGGATCGGGCACGCCTTCATTGGTGATATGGTATGGAATGGTGCGGACGTTGAACACGTCGAAGGGCATGTAGGCGCGGCCCGCCTGAATGTGGACGATGCCGCGTTTGCGGAATGCGTGACGAATGCCGAGTTCGTAGAAGACATTGGCGTTGTCGATGCTCATGTCGACAATGCACAGGTCCGCCAGCAACAACTCCTGAAACATGTCGGTCAGGATGTCGCCGCTGCTGGTTTCCTCGTCGGCGCGAAACGGCTCAAAGCCGGCCATCTCAAGTGTCGGCTTGATGAGCTGCGTGTAGATTGCGTTGAAATCGTAGACGATGTCGCCGTTCCCTTTCTTCTTTCCGAAAGGCATGATTACAAAAGCGTGTGGTCGCATGTGTGGGCGGATGGAACCATGCCGGTGTGCCATGTTGTCATCGATATCAAGAGTCTTCACTTCCGGGGAGGTCTTCTTCGGTTCCTCGATACTCGGAGGCGGGGTGGGAGTGGATGGCTGGCCCTGCGTTTCTGCTGGGGGCGTCGCGGGCGCGGTAGGTTGCACGGTTTGCTCTTCCTTCTTTTTACCGAATATGTTTTGCAGTCCCATGAGAGACCCTTACCCTTTCACTTCGCTCGTCTTTGGGTAGCGGGAGAGGATGGCGTTGAGTTCCTCCTTGGCGGTATCCCTGCCCACTTCGACATTCGAGAACTCCTTTGCGATCTGCTCAAGCGACGATGCAAAATCGGATGCTTTCTCGACGGCATTTTCCACCCACTCTGCGGCAGCCTCCCTCATTGCCGCCAGTTCCTGTTGCACCAGTTCGGAGGATGCCTCCTCGGCAAGTGATCCCCATGCCGCCTGGAAGGTCTCGCCCACCTGTTCCTCGGCATGTTCCAAGGTGACTCTTGTACCTTCCACGATGGTGTCGTGCATGGCTTGTTTCGTTCGCCTTGCAGAGTCGACCGACTCTCTGATCACGCGGTTGACAAGGCTGGCTTCCTCTTCCAGGTCGGAGTCTTTGAGCGCTTCCTGCATAGATTTGATGTATTCTGTGTTTTGCGCCCACAATACCTGTTCGCACCCATGCACCATTTTATAGAACTCGGCTGTCGTGCGTTCCTCGGGTTCAAGATTGATCCAGTGGTTATAAAGAATCTTGAGTTCGAGGACGACCTTGCTGTAGTTTTTGATAATGGCGTCGAGATTGCGCAATTCCTGCCAACCGACGTAGGCGGCTGTAATGGATGCGGTCAACGCCACCCAGACCGTCGACTCATCGAATGCCGCAAGCAATGCGCCCAATACGCCAAAGCCTATGATGATCCACTGTATCCTATCACGTTCAACCTGGTATTGATTGATTCTGCGGTTATGCCAGGATAATTGCTCTTCCAGCCTGCGCTTGAAATACTGCTCGCCTGTCAGATCGTCAAAACCCGGGTCGCTGTTGGGGTCGTTTGGGTTGTAATGAGGCGGGATCGGTCCGTTGTAGCCTTCGAAGGAATACTCCCCGCCAAGGCTGATGTACACCTGCCTTTGGATCTCATTGAGCCGTTTTTCAAGATAACGGCGACGATTTTTGTTCTTTTGCAGGACCGTACGGTAATAATAAATTTCCTTCAGAACCTCCTCCGCTCCAGCGCGCTTGACCAGCCAACTGCCATTGGAAAATTTCCGCATGGCCACATAGGCGATTGCGGAGGCAACCAACGGTGTAGCCACGAGCAAAATCCGGATGACCAGACCAAGGACCAGTTTCCAGGAACCTTCCGGCGCATCGGGATTTTCACGAGGATAGAGCTGAGAGAGGATCGCAAAAAGCGTTGCCAGTACTCCCAGCAACGCAATCCAGCGCCGGATCGTGTAATGCACGCGAGTCCCTCTGGAAGAGGAGGCGTTGAGATCCGCATATTGGGACCAGGCGAGATCCAGAATCGGTGAATTTTTCCGGCTTTCGTTTTCCATGGCGGGTTCCTCCGTGTTTGGGGCAGAAATGATATTGTCTGTTTGCATCTTATTCCTCCACTGGCAGGTCGGGGCAAAGTGGACGATATGGCTCATCCTCTCCAAGGAGGGAACGCCATTCATCCGTGCTGAGGTTGGAAGTGAGGTGTGTGCAGGCGAAATCGACAAGTTGGTCGCGGGGGATGAGCGGGAGGGATGCAACCTCCCATATCCGTACCACTTTTCTGGATACGGTAAACAACAATGTCCCGTCGGGAGAGAAGGTGATGCTTGTAACCGGGTCATTGTGATGGATGCGGTTCAATTCCTGTGCGGCGGCAACATCCCATAAATAGGCATACCCTGAGGAGCCTCCACCCGCCAGCCAGCGGTTATCCGTGCTGAACGATAGGGCTTGAGGGACGCCGTCAAGCAGCAAGCTGCTGCCTGTTTGGGTGAAACTTTCCCCTTCCACCTTCCAGAGAAACACATTGCCTTCCGAACTGCCCGATGCCAGCCAGGTTCCGTCCTGATTGAAGGTCAGGACTTCGATATCGCCGGACTGTGAAAGCTCTGCAACCTGCGCCTGTGTGGCAAAATCCCAGATGGCAATCCCATCGTGCAACCCGACGGCAATGAGTGTGCCGACTGGACTTACCGAGAGCGAGTAGGCCTTTCCCGTTTGTTTCAGATCGAACCTTCTTTCACCGGTATTCACATCCCAAAAGGAAATAATCCCATTGGCGCCGGATGTGATGACGTATTGACTGTCACTGCTGAACCCGATCCCGGTGACCTCGCCTCCATGCTGAAGCGGGAACTTGATTCTTCCATCCAGGCTAACCAGAATCCCGCGGTTATTTTGCGTGTTCGCACTGTCGAATTCCACTGCGGCGATCCACTTCGAGTCGGGACTGATTGCCGTGTCGTAGGTGAGATTATCCGCAGTCAAGATGACTCTGCCTTGCCTGCCATCCTTGATCCGGGTCATATCCCCTGTCGGTATGCCCCAAATTCGGTAATCATCCGAATTGACAATCAAAGTCTCACCGCTGGGAGTGAAGCGGGCTTCGTGCAGGAATTCCGGAAACTGGATATTGGCAACGCGGCTGGCAAGAGCAGAAGTGTCCCAAATGCTGATGTTGCCATCCTCGTCTGCCGCAATGACCCGGGATGCGTCGTGGTTGAAGGCGATTGCCGAGCCAATCGAATCCAGCGGGAACTCCAGCATCTGATCCCCCGAAGCGGAGTCCCAGATCCGCACCACCTCATCATAGCCCGTGGATGCAATCCACTGCCCGTCCCGGCTAACCTCCACCTTTTGCACAAAATCCGTATGAGACATGCGCAAGAGTTCGTTGCCGGTGTCTGTTTCCACCACCCGCACCTTTTCATCGTCCGATACTGTCACGAACCAGGAATTGTCCGGGCTGAATGCAACATCCTCCACCCAGTCGCCGTGGGGGATGGTTTCCCGTTGAGAGCCGTCATTCTTCGTCAGCCGGGCAATGCTGTCGCCACCGCCTGAAGCAAGCCAGGCACTGTCATTGCTGAATGCGAGGACAACGTAATTGCTGTTCGTGTGGACTGGCCCATCATAAAAAAGTTGTGAATTTTGACCAACACGCCAGAACATCACCTTGCCGGTTGTCATCCCGAAGGCAAGAAACCTGCCATCGGGAGAGAATTTAACAGCGGACGCTCCGGCATTTCGGTTGAAGTTTCGAACCGCTGATGGAAGTTCCAGGTTGTCGAGGTCGATGACCGTGAGAGTCTGTTCTTTTCTGGAAACCGCCAGCAGATTGTCATGGATGTCCAGGTCGAGAATCTCATCCGGGAAGTCGAACTGCTTCACCAGGGAACCGTCTGCCGCGTTCCAGATGCGCAGGGTCTTGTCGGTGCTGCCGGTGATCAGATATTTGCCGTCCGGGCTGTATAGGGCATCGTTCACATCATCGTCGTGCAGGACGCAATATCTCTGCGCCCCATCGCTTGCACGCCAGACACAGGCTTGATTTCGAGCTGCGCTGTCGAGGGCATCATCGGTCTTGTTGCCGGTCACGAAATATTCGTACTCCGGGTCCCACTCGATATTGAATATGCCGCCATCCTGCTTCATCTGGGCAACCGGAATTGGCATCAGGCTTGCGTTGATGCGGAGGAGGTTCTCCGCCAGAAACGATTCGTCACGCAGGTAAGAGTCGATGGCAAGCAGGGTGCTGGTATCCAATTCGCCGGCGCGGCTTTGGTAGATCTGCGAAAGTGCCGCGCTGCGCTGGGCATTGGCAAGGTTGGTCTTCTCCTCAGCTTCCTTTTGTTTTTCCTCGGCAAGCTGCTGGTTTTGTTCGGCGCGCGCCTCCTCCTGCTTTGCGTACAATTCGTTTTGTTCCGCTCGGAGTTGCGCCGCCTCCGCCTCGGCTTGCTTTGTCACGGCAACTTTTCGCTGTTCATTTGCATCGTTGCGAGCTATCAAAGCCAGCACCCCCAGCACGATGCTAACCACCAGCGCGAGTGATACCCCCACCAGCAGGCTGCGCTGGCGGCTGATCTCCCTTGCGCGGCTGGCGCGGATGTATTCCACCTGCAAAGGGAGAACCTGCCGGTTCGGTTTGGTCGCGGCTTCGCTCATCCAACGTTCGGCATCTTCGAGGTCTGTGCCGACCAGCAGAAAGCTGTTGTTCTTATTCTTCCTTTCCCATTCGAGAGCGCGTTCAAGCAGGCGCGTGTGCTGGCGCACCCACTCCAGATCGGTGTTGATGGATTCGACCAGCCGGGGGATGATCTCGGTGAATTTATCCTGTTTGCGCAGGTAGACCCAGTTGGTGCCGGCGAGTCTTTCATGCATCGCCGTGCCTTTTTCCGGTTCACGGTAGAGAACGGGGATGAGTTTCTTGTTGAGCTTGAGACCGAGTTCCAACTCCTCGGCGCAGACTTTTGACTTGAGCGAGTCCGGGCTGATGACAAACAGGAACGCGTCGCTGCCCTGAATGGCGCTTGTGATGGTCGCCATCCAGTCGGACGCCAGCTGGATACCCTCCCAATCCACCCAGGCTTGCACACCGGCGGCATCCAGGGCGCTGTTTAATTTTTTAACGAAAGCCTTATCCCTGCGGGAGTAGGAAATGAAGACTTTCCCGTTTGTTCCCTGATTGGTCTCAGCCATGAAATATCCCGATTAGCGGGCGACGAACCACGCGGCGACGTATCCTTCCACGCCGGCGGGATCCTTCACTTTAAGCCATTGGTCATTCATGCCGATCTTTGTCTCGGCGTTTGGTTCGGTGACGGTAAATTCCGTGCCCAGCGGGAGGCGTTTGATCAGCGTGGCGTCGCTGACGATGGGCTGTTTGCGCAGGGCGATGCCCTCGGCAGTCGCCTTCACTTTGAGCGGACCGCCCGCCAGAAGCGCGGATGCCGGCGCAGATTGCTGCGCCGTGGAGCCGCTGGCATATTTGATATACCACGCGGCGGCATAGCCTTCCTTGTTCGCTGTGTCGCGTACCTTAACCCATTGTCCTGTCACGCCGACCTTGGGGATGACCTGGTTGGCAGGCTCCACGCTGACCAGCATCTCAGTGACCGGGACACGGCGGATCAACGTTTCAGGGACGATCACCGGCTGTGAACGCAGGGAAAGCTCTTCGATTGGGTAGAACGCCAGGGCGCCAGCGGGAAGCGGTTTGGGAGTGGGTGTCGCAGTAGTCGGGGAACCCGTTGCCGGCGTGGAAGGCGTCGTCCCCGCCGGGGAAGCTGGAGGCTGTCCTTTGGTCTCGGAAACATACCACGCGGCGACGTATCCCTGATCGCCTTTCGGGTCCTGCACGTTGATCCACTGACCGTTCACCCCAATTTTTGCCTTGGCGGCGGTTTTCGACTCGAGCGAAATCAATTCGGTGCCTTTCAACATTCGCTTCCAGAGGTAGCCGTTCACAGACGGCTCGGCGCGCAGGGCGAGATCATCCTCCGCAGCGTACAGGATGAGTTTATCCGCTGGGACGGGAACCTTCGAGACCTTGGGCGGTTCAGGAGGCGTGGCGCTGTATGAGTCGAACCACAGTACCGCGCTGATCTCCGATTCGATTGTTGCGCCGTTATATTTGTACCGGCTGGTCAACAGCACTTCCTTGTCGGGGCCATCGCCGGAATATTTGTAAGGGTCGTACAGGACGTAATCGTTGCCCTTTTTCTCCTTGACGAGGACGAAATGGGTCTGGATGCCCACCTGCTTGTTCCAATCCACCTGCAGGATGACAGGTTTGCCCGCCGCCACCGCCGCGTCGATCTGGGCGATGGGAGCAGGCATGGTTTCACAGGGTTGCATGTCGCGGTAGGCGCAGTTGGACCATACATACGGCAAAACGCTCGGGATAAAAAACGCTCCCTGAAAACCGCCAGCGTTCTTCATTTTTTCATTGACCGTTTCGGGGGTCTCGTTATAGCCGATGCCATTCAGCATCATCGTGACGGATGTCAGCAGGCATCCCCAGCCGCCGATGGTTTCAGAGGAATTTCCAAGTTTGGTGTTCTTCCATTTTTCATCGTTCTGATAAAGGTTCCGGGTTACGAACATAACCAACCTCCTGGACTGGGATTATCAAATTGTCATGGCAACGAGTGGATACCTGAATGGCACTCATTTTACTCCAAATTTGATTCGCCCTCTTGTTCCTTGTGTAAAGGAATTTGCCCGCCTCCCTCCCAGCCGGGGCTTGATGCCGTTGCCCGAGGCTTTCTCCCGCTGATTTTCACAGAAACCGTCCCGAAGAGTCCTTTGAAACCCTTCGGGACGGTTTATTTCTCAGGTGGAGTCGTCAAATCCCACCAGCGGGAGAGGTGCCCATGCGGGCGAAGGGGATGATCTGCATAGTGGGAAATGTCGTTGAACAACATCAGCCGGGCACGGACGGTATCCTTGAAATCCAGGATGTTCAGGCAGGCGGGGGCCTGATCGAGCCGGTCACGGTATCCGCGCGCATCGAACCCCAACAGACTGCTGATGATGAGCCTCAGAGTGGCTTTGTGCGAAACGACCAGCACGTTCCTGTCCTTGTGGTTGACCACGATTTCACGGATCACCGGCAGGGCACGCGCCAACACGCTGATGCCCGACTCGCCCTCCACCGGTGCAAACGTGAACGGATCGGCCTCCCAGGCAGCATATTCGTCGGGGTATTTCTCCTCCACTTCCCTGCGCGACAATCCCTCCCAATGACCGTGGCTGATCTCGCGCAACCCGTCCTTCGGAAAGGGTGTCAACCGATGAGGCTTGGCGAGGATATCCGCCGTTTCCATTGTCCGGTCGAGCGGGCTGGCATAGATGGCGGAGATGTCGTCATCCGCCAGCCGCCGGGCAAGTTGCCCGACCTGCAACCGACCTTCGTCGGAGAGATAGACGTTTGCCGCGCCGGAGAACCGGTCTTCTGCGGTCAGGGGAGTGGCTCCATGCCGGACGAGATAGAGACGGGTTGTCATTCCCCCAGTTTAACATACCTGTCGAAAAATTCAATCGTCCGCTGCATGGCGGTGCTGAAATAGTTGGAGATGTTGTGGTTGTCGCCGTCGTATTTGTACAGTTCCACGTATTGACCGGCATCCAGCATTTGGAAGAAGAGGTCTTCTGAAAATGCGACCGGGACATCGGTGTCGGAAGTTCCATGATGCAGTTGGATCGGACCGGATACATCGTTCAGGTACGAATTGGCGGAGATCGAGTCCCAGAATTCGGGATTCTCCTCGGGAGAGCCGTATTGCTCGACGAACGTCATCCTCCACGAGCCGGGGCGGGGGGATGAATCGGGCGAGGCGGTGGGGCCGCGCCGCCAGTTATACAGCAGGTCAGAGTAGGAGGCGACCACGCCCGCCCAGATGACACCCGCCTTGATGTCCCCAGTAATGACCATCGAGCGCAGGGTGATGTAGCCGCCCATCGAATGTCCCCACATGCCGATGCGGTTCGGGTCGGCGTCGGGATGACGTTTCATGGAGGCAACAGCGTTGAGCACATCCACGGTGTAATCAGGGCGGCTGTACGCGCCTCCGGCAACGCCCTCGGAGCGGTCATGCCCGCGATAGTCGGAGCGGAAGACGATGTAGCCGCTGCGGGCAATCCGATCCACGTAGGCGACGTAGCGCTCGGTGGTACGGTAGACGTCCGGCGGAATGTAGCCATGGTTGAAGATGACGACGGGCCAGCCTGCCGCCGGCCGTTCTCCCTGGGGGATGGTCATCAAGGCGTAGATTTTCAACCCTTCCGAGTAGTAGGAGACGTAATAGCGGCTGTAATTTACGCCGGGGTCGAGGACATCCTCGATAACGATGTCGCTACCGGGATATTGCCGGGCGCGCATGGCGCTGATCTCAAGCGGGTGCGGGATGGGCGTTGCTGTAGGGACGGGAGTGGCTGTGGAGGGTTCGGTGGGAGTCGGCGTGGGAAAAGGGGAGGCTGTCAGAGAGGGGGCAACTGTCGGCGTGGGCGGGGAAGCGGGTGTCGTCCCGCAGGCATGTACCGTTAGCATCGATACGATAAATATCCACCAGTAAATTTTTCGTCCGTTCATGATTGATTTCCTTGGATATTTGTCGCTGTGTACCGGGTTTCGCTTACGCCCTCCCTTCATTTGCCTTTGTTTATCAGTGTCCAGGGAACCGTCCCGAAGGTGTCAACCAGCCTCCGGGACGGTCTTGAGATGTCACTTTCGACTTCTCCCCGTTTTGATTGTATTGGAAGGTTATGATGCGGCTTTTTTCATCCGTTTGACGGATTGTGTGATGAGTTCTTTCAAGACCTTGGTGTTGATATCGTCCAATTTTTTGATGTAAAGACAACCCTTGCCAATGGTGTGTTTCCCCAGTTTGCCAAGCGTTCCCTCATGCCCATCAAAACCGCCCATGAGATAGAGTGTGAGATTTTGTTTGCGGGGCGAGAAACCCACCAAGAACCAGTCATTTTCGCGTCCCGACTGATATTTGTAGTGATACTCTCCAAACCCGACGATGCTTGCGCCCCACATCTTCGGTTCCGCTTTAACTACCTTCTTCATGATGTCCATGATTCGGTAACAATCTGCGCGGACTTGCTTGTCCTTGACCTCTTCGAGAAATTTTTCCACGCTGGCATCGGTACGCTTTGTCTTTAGTTCAGCCATGATTGACAGCCTCCCGGTTAAGAGTTGCATGCTCGATCATTGATTTTCCAGCAACGGATGCCGGTAGACCGCTGTCAACCCGATGACCGCGCCGAGCAGCAGGATGCCCGGGGCGAGGATCGGAATCCCGCCGTTGACTGTTGCCGCGATCAATTCCCAAGGCGTGGCATCCGGTTCGATCTCCAGCCAGAATTCGAGGTTCCGGGCCATGTGTTCGAATACGCCGATGAAACTGCACGCTGCGATCACGATCATGGACCAGCGCAAGGCGTTGATCGAGCGGCGGCTTGGACGCCAACGGGCAAAGATCAGGGTCAGCAGACCCAGTCCGCTCAGGGTGAATGGAAGGAATTGAATGATCTTGTTCCAGTGACCAATGAAGACCAGTTCGATGACGGTCATCACGAAGACACCGCACGAAATGGCAGACAGGAATTGTCTCAGCCGGGCAAGTATATTTTCAGGATTCATCCGCTCACGGTCCCTTGAACTTCCATAATTCCCTGCCTGCACCGTCGTTGCCGTTCGCTTGGAAGTAGAGTTCGTTGTTGTATACCGCCAGGAAGAACGGGCTGGTATCGCCCGCCTTGTTGATGTCGCTCACGCGGGATGTTTTCGTACCATCATACTTCCATAGTTCATAGCCCGCGGCGTCATTGCCGTTGGCGCTGAAATACAACGCGTTGTTGAACACGGTCAGAAAGGTCGGGACGGAATCGCCAGCGCCAGGATTGATATCTGCCACGCGGGTTGCAGTAGTGCCATCATACTTCCACAGTTCAATCCCGGTATTGTCGTTGCCGTTGGCGTTGAAATACAGCGCATTATTGAACACGGTCAGGAAGGCTGGATAGGAGTTGCCGATCCCGGTATTGATATCTGCCACACGGGTTGCAGTGACGCCGTCGAACTTCCACAATTCGATGCCCATGCCGTCATTGCCATTGGCGCTGAAATACAGCGCGTTGTTGAATACGGCAAGGTAGGACGGATTCGAATCGCCAGGACCCTGGTTGATATCCGCCACACGGTTCGACGTATTGCCGTCGAATTTCCACAATTCGACGCCGGCACCGTCGCTCCCCTTTGCGCTGAAGTACAACGCACCATTGAAAACAGTCAGGTAGGACGGATTTGAATCCGCCGCACCGGTGTTGATATCGCCCACGCGTCCCACGGCGCTTCCGTTGTACCGCCAAAGTTCCGTCCCCGCGCCGTCGTTGCCGTTCGCTTTGAAGTACAGCATATCGCCGAAAGGAGTGAGAAAACTCGGCTCCGACCCGGCGGCGCCCTGGTTGATGTCTGCCACGCGGCTGACGCCCTGAAGCGCCTGGTCGTATTTCCAGAGTTCGGTACCCGCCCCGTCACTGCCCTGTGCCTGGAAGTAGAGAACATTCTTGAAAACGGTAAGGAATGCCGGGTTGGAATCTGCGGCGCCTTGATTGACATCTGCACGCCGGACGAAGGAGGACGTGCCCGGCGTGGTGAGGCCGACCTCCATGGTAAAGGACTTACTCCCAACGACGAGCAGATTGGCAACCTCAATGAAATAATCGCCATTTGCCGGGATGGTCCCAGTCCAGGTGAGGTTTGCATCCTGTTGTTTGAGCACACTGCCGTTTTGCGATGTCACCGACAACCCGATTTCATTGGTTGGACCGGTCACCTTGATGGAAAGCAATTGTCCCTGTGCGGCGGTCAGGATGTAACGCGCCTTGCCCTGCGTGCCCGTGGAACCGCTGAGCGAGACTGTCGTGCTTCCGGTCGGGAAGGTAATGCGGATCGCGTCCGGCGCTGGGGCAGGGCTGGTCCCACCTGCAGAGTTGAGCGGAATCCTGAGCACGGTTCCGTTGGTGAGTGACCGGTCCTTGTTGGCTTCCATGAGGACTGCGACATCCGCGTTATATTTCAGCGCGATGGAATTCCAAGTGTCACCCGATTGCACGGTATGGGAACCAACACACGGCGGACCGTAGATTGTGCCATTGCTCCCGATATTGGGGACGGTGATTACCATCCTGGGCAGAATCAGGCTCGGATTCGTGACCTGCGGATTGGCGTTCCGCACTGCGTTGAAGTCGGCGCTGTAACAGCGTGCGATCTGCAGGAGCCATTCGCCCGGTTTTACTTCATGCTTGATGGTCATCCCACGCGTGAAGCCGGAGGATCCCCCCGGATTGACGTTGGTATTCGTGATGGTTGCGGTCGCCGCCTGGATCGTCTCGGCCCCTGCACCCTTTGCTGTGGCGGAGTTTGTGATCTGATTCAGGCTCATATCCGCCTGTGTAATGGTGTACGTCGCGGAACACGCGACTGATTCGTTCGTGGCAAGGATGGTCGAGCCTCCCAGACAGTTGATAGGGGAACTAAATTTGTCATCAGTCACGACGAATTGAGCAGGTCCCAGTGTGGTCGCGCCGGTGTTCTTGATGGAGTAGGTATAGGTGATTGTCTGCCCGGCCTGGCTGTAGGTTATGGGGCTGGCGGTGATCGTGAGCGACAGTACCCGGTTGACGGTCATCCTTACCACGGTGTTGACTGTGTTCGAGGTGACCGCGCCTGCCTTGGCAGTGGCGTTGCTGGTCACGGACCCGGCGTTGACATCCGCCTGGGTGATGGTGTAGGCGGCGGCGCAAACAAGCGTTTCGTTTGCATCGAGGGAACTGTTGTTATTGCCGATGGTGGCGAGCTCCGGGCAGGTGACGTTCCCCGCCCGGTCATCGGCAACAGTGACCGGCCCCGCGAGAGGCGTAACTCCACCGTTGGTCACGGAGTAAACGTAATTGATGACCTGTCCCGCCTGGTTGTAGACGGCGGTTGTGTCTTTCAATGCCACAGTCAGCCGTAGGATTTCATCCCCTGAAAATGACATGTCGGTAACATCATTCGTTTCGTTATTGCCGTTGTTGATGTTGCAGGCAAAAATTGCCAGCACTGCGCCGATTAATACAATGATGCGAAGATTTTTGCTCATGTCAACATCCTTTTCACCACAAGAGTTACCGCCATGCCGGATTGACAATCAAGACCAAATTCGTGTAATAAAAGTATACCCAGTTTGAGGGGCAAAATCAACAACTGAAACATCCCGCAGGCTGCTTGGAAGAGTCATATTGAGTGATAAAGCCTTCGGAAGCGTTATTGCAAGTCACTCATTGCGATGTCAATTATGGAATTTTTCGTATAGCAGAATAACTCTTTTGACCTTTTCACATTAATCAGGGTCGCATCGTCTGCAAACGATGAGCGGGCGTTACTAAGGGATGACCCCGCCTGTGCATCGAGGATCCCGCTATTTCCGCCAGATTGCGCAGATAAAAATACGCTGGAATTACAACTCAATTTGTGCTACAGTAAAAGTGCAGGGAAATGTTCGCTCAGTGAAAGGAGGTTGCGATGACTCCGAAAAAACGGCTGAACATTCTTCTGGCAGATGACGGCTCTCAACATGCCCAGGCGGCGGTTGAGTTACTATTAGAACTACCCCTCCCTTCAAAAAGTTCCATATTAATTCTGCGCGCCTTTAACTCGGGGCAGATTCCCTCCATTCCTGAGTTTGAGCGTTCGCTCGAACGTTCGAAGAGTCAATTGGTGGGCAGGGGCTTTCGCGTAGAAACAGAATTGAAACTCGGTTCTGCGGCGCAGATGATCCTTGAACATGCCGAAGTCAAAAAGCCAGACCTCATCGTGCTCGGAGCGAAAGGGCTGCGCTCCACGATGAGCATTTTGCTCGGCGGCGTGGCGCAGCAGGTCATGGAGTACGCGCCCTGCCCGGTGTTGATCGTGCGCGCGCCCTGCCGCGGTTTGCAAAAAATCCTGTTAGCCACCGACGGATCGCCTTCGAGCCTGAGCGCAGCGCGCTATCTCTGTAAATTCCCTCTGCCGCCCAAAGTACAGGTGCATGTCATGCACGTTTTACCCCCGGCGGAGGTGCCGCTCCTGATGGAGCCGCAATTCGGCACATGGCACACGATCTACACCATGGTCCCCACGCGGGAGGAGGGACATGCCGCGCACGCCAGGGAAACAAAACACGGAGAGGCGCTTCTCGCGCGGACCTGCAACCTGCTCCGGCGTAACGGCATTGACCCCATCTCGAAACTTGCGCGCGGCGACGCCGCCACCGAGATCATGGACTACGTCAAATCGGAACAGATCGACCTGATCGTGGCAGGGTCGCGCGGCTTGAGCAACCTCAAAGGCTTGTGGACGGGAAGCGTCACGCGGAAACTTGTCCACTATTCAGATTGTTCGGTCCTGCTCGTGAAAGGACCGGGAAAGGAATAACCTATGGAAGTCGAAATTGGAAGGGTCACACACTACTACAACCACATCCATGTGGCGGTATTGAAACTCACCGACAACCTGAAACTCGGCGACAAGATTCACATCATGGGACATTCCACTGATCTGGTCGAGAGGGTCTCTTCGATGGAGGTGGAACATCATCCCGTGGTATGGGTGAAACCGGGCGACGATGTGGCAATCAAGGTCACTGAGCCGGTGCGGGAGCATGACATTGTTTTGAAGGTCATCGACGAGGCGCTGGAACCGCACCTGGCATGAGTCCTGCCCGTGAAAGCAGGACGACACGTTATCCGGTGATGAGGTGAGCCGGCAGGTGATCGGTGCGGTTTAGGTAGCAAATGGTGACCTCCTCCTTGTAAACCGCGAAACGGCTGATCGAGCAATTGCTGAGCAGGAACCAGGATTTAAATCCATTTGCCGCCTGCCGCCAGGGGATGTCAAGCATCGCGCACATCAGGTGCACGAAGAATCCGCCGTGGCTGAAAAAGGCGACGCGCTGTTCGGGTTGCCCTTCCTGATCTGCGTGACGGACGAGCAATTCCGTCCACACGCGCCTGGCGCGTTGGTACGCCTCTTCCTCCGTTTCGCGCGGACGACTGTTCCACCAGCCTGCCCCATCCAGACCGGCAGGGAGTGCCAATTCCGGGACGTTCGCCTCATACCACGCCCGAGGTTTGCCCGGCAACCCCTGGAGTTTCATCTCCCCGTCACGCCCGTAAATGCCGCCTGATTCGTGGATTTCGGTCCATGCCGCAAACGGAAGTCCCAGTCTGCGTGCGACCGGCGTGGCGGTATGAACGGCGCGTTCCATCAGGCTGGTATAAATGTGAGTCAACCCAAAGCCATGGTGATTGTGAACGTCCCAATCCTTATGTTCGGTGATGGGCTGTTTCTTTTCAAGGTAATCTGCCAGGCATTGAACCTGTTCCTGCCCGGCACCAGTCAGCGCCGGATCGGAACTTTCTTTATAAGCCGGATCCTGCCAATGGGCGTTGTTCATGGATTGTCCATGACGGATGAAGTAGAGTTGCATATGTTTTATGCGCCTTTATTGTGGAGTGTCACTGCGTGATTGCAAAGTCTCGGCATCCCGATTTGTCATCCCTACCGCTGTTCTTGCAATCTATCCAGCAGGTCTTTGATGCCGAAGACCTTTTCGTAAAAATCTAACAACGATTCGGCTTTCTGCCGAAGTTCCGAATCCGTCTTTTCATGTCTGGCGGGTCTCTCCGTGCTTTCGATATATGCGACCAGGCGTTCGCGAAAATTATTGTTCGATGCAACAGGCAGGTGCGTTTCCAATTCACGGATCGTTCCTTTCACCTGTTCAATACTTGATAGTGCATCCTTCAGCGGGGTATCTCCATTATTTACTTCTATGAGTAGTCTACATTGATAAGTACGACAAACACGCGGATAATCCGGCGACGTGTAGATGGTGCACTGTCCCTGCCACAGCGGGCACGGCTGGGTAAAACCTCGTTGCCGGGGATCAGATCGGATAACATTCAAGCCCAACGCCTGGGAGCGATCCAGTTCAACCGCTTTCAGCCTTACCCAGATAAATAAATGCCCCGTGCAGCATAACCCGCAGGACTTGCATAAAATGTTTGCCTGCAATTCGTCAGTTTTATGCATAAAGAACTGCTACTCTGTCGTTGCAGGACTTTCGACTTTTCGCATTTCCTTTTTCAGGTAGAACAGGCTGGCGACAAAACCGAACAGCATGATCGCCGCGCCGGTCATGAACGGGAAGTTGATATTCACATCCAATACCATGCCTGCCCAAAGCGGTCCGATTACGCGTCCGAGACTCATGAAGGCGTTGTTAAGTCCCATTGCCACGCCTTGCCCGCTTTCGGCGCGTTTCGAGATGAGCGAGGAGACTGCCGGTCTCAGCATGGCATTGCTCAGGATGAACAGGCTCGTCATCAAAATGACCGTGGACAGATTGGTGGCAATCAACATGAGCAGGAAGCCGAAGATACTGGCAAAGAGCGAAACCTTCACAACTGCCACATCGCCCCACTTGCGGGTAGCGATGCCGGTTAACACCCCCTGCACCACAGCGGAGACCAAGCCGACAATGGTTAGAATGAAGCCGATGGTCTGTGCAGTGTACCCGTATCGTTCCTCGGCGTAGTAGGCATAGATACCCTCAAAATTTGTCATCGCAAAATTGTGAAGGAATGCCAGCACGAACAGGAAACCGATCGGTCCGAACAATGCCGTCCACATTGTGCCTAGTTGCGGACCGCGGAAGCCTTTCACCGCGAAGGCCCGCTTTTCGGCGGGGAGGGATTCCGGGAGAAAGAACCAGATCAAGGTCATGGCAAGAAGCGAAAGCACCGCGGAGAGGAAAAACGGCGCCTGAAGTGAAGCGCCTCCCATTATGCCGCCAATGCCCGGTCCCAACACCATGCCCACGCCCATCGCCGCGCCGACAATGCCCATCCCGCCGCCGCGTTCATGTTCCTCCGTGCTGTCGCCGATGAATGCCATCGCAGTGGGAAGCGTCGCTGATGAGAGTATCCCGCCCAACGCGCGGAAGAGATACAGCATCTCCAAATTGGTCGCCAGACCAAACCCGATCATCGTCAAGCCATTGCCCAACGTGCCCATCAATAACAACGGCTTGCGACCATAACGGTCCGAGAGATCGCCCCAGAACGGCGAAAAGACGAACTGCATCAACGAGAAAATCGCCATGAGCATGCCCATGGCGACACCGCTCCCGCCGAACTTTTCCACCAAAAACGGCAGGATTGGAATGATCATGCCAAAGCCGAGCATGACCACAATGAGTGTAAAGAACAGAATCGCTATGTTTCGGTTTTTAAACATGCGGGCGATTATACTCCGCACCTGATACTTGGCGCTGATTTTCTTGACATTCTCCCATTCCAGCCGGATTGCCACAACCCTATAATCGAAGTCATGCCCGAAAAATCGATCATTATCATTGGCGCGGGTATCGCCGGTCTTGCGGCGGGTTGTTATGCGCGCATGAACGGGTACCGCGTGAAGATCTTCGAAATGCACGATCTACCCGGCGGACTCTGCACCGCCTGGGAACGGCGGGGCTACGTCTTCGACGGTTGCATCCATTACCTGTTTGGTTCCGGCGAGGGGCAGCCATTTCATGAGATGTGGATGGAACTTGGCGCGGCACAGAACCGACCAATGATCCATCACGACGAATACCAGCGCATCACCGACGGGAAGGACACGCTCACGGTTCATGCCGACCCGGAACTGCTTCAGCGTCACATGCTCGATCTCAGCCCGGACGATGCCTCGTTGATTCGATCCTTCTGCGACGGCATACGCCAATTTACCAGGTTTGACATGTCCGCCATGTACCGCAAACCGCGTGCGATCATGAGGCTGCTCGATTACCGCGATCTCGGCGTAGCGATGATGCCTTATCTCGGAGCCGTGATGAAATGGGCGACACTTTCCGCGGGTGGGTTTGCAAAACGGTTCAAGAACCCATTCCTGAGAAAAGCCGTCCCGCAGATATTTTCCTGGGATGAAGCGCCGGTGATGATGGGCATGTCCCTGCTGGCGTACATGCACACGCGCAATGCAGGTTTCCCGGCTGGCGGATCGCTTGAGTTTGCACGCGCCATCGAAAAAAGGTTCATTGATCTGGGCGGCGAGATATTTTATAAATCACAGGTCGAAAAGATCCTTGTGGTGAACGACCGTGCTGTCGGCGTCCGCCTGTATAACGACGAAGTCCACCATGCTGATTATGTCATCTCCGCCTGTGACGGGCGCGCCACCATCTTCGACATGCTGGGCGGTGCCTATGCCGACCGGCGGATAAGAAGGATGTACGATGGGCACATGCCCACGCATAGCATGATGCAAATCTCCCTGGGTGTGAAGCGGGACCTGTCTGTCGAGCCGCATTGGGTCACGCATTTGCTCGGGGAGCCGGTGCTTGTCGCGGGCGAGCCGCGCCATGAGATCGGAGTCAAGCATTATTGCTTCGATAAATCCCTCGCACCGGCGGGAAAGTCGGTCATCGAAGTGATCGTTCGATCTGATTACTCCTATTGGCAGCGTATTTACGGACGCCGCCTCTACGATACTGAGCAGACACAGGTCTCAGGTATCATCGTGGATCATCTCGAACACTGGTATCCCGGTATTAAAAAAGATATCGAATTCGTGGATGAAGCCACACCGTTGAGTTACGAGCGATACACAGGCAATTGGCTCGGTTCCACCTGCGGTTGGTTGATGACCAAAGAGACCATGCCCATGCTCATCAAAGGTGTGCCGAAGACCCTGCCGCGCTTGGGTAATTTCTTCATGGCGGGGCAGTGGGTCGAGCCTGGAGGAAGCCTTCCACTCGCAGCGGCTTCGGGGAAGAGTGCTGTTCAATTGATCTGCCATCAAGATGGGAAGCGGTTTGTTGTGTCGGCAGGGTAGCATTGCTGAATGTCCAGCATCACTTCAAAGATAAGAAAAAGTTACAAATAAGACTTCTGAGCCTGATATTGTGGGAAAATTCTTTAGTCAATTTGGTCCACACATTCTTACTTTAGGTTGGCGGCATGACCAAAGCTGAAACACCTTACGATGAGAGAGATGCCATCAATAAGAACAGGGGCTATGCCTTGTCTCTGGTCTTTCTTTTCGTGTGTATTCTTGGCTTTGGGTTACCGTACGTATTTTCAGGGGGAACCGCACAGTACCGTTCGAGCGACTTCCTAGTGATAAATGGCAGCGGAGATTTTCCAACCGCTGCTTTCAGTCCGTCTCCTCTCCCGGTCACGGAGACGCTTCTTCTACCGGTAACGGGACCTACATTTACTCCAACAATCACCGCGACCATTTCCCGGACTCCATCCTCGACCCAACCCTCACCAACGTTGTCTGCTTCTGATACAGCGACATTCACACCGTCTTTCACGGCTACTTTGTCGCCTACGTTCACCCTGACCCCCACCAACACGCTCCGCCCCAGCAACACGCCCAAGCCTCCCACTCCCACCGCTACCCGAACATTGAAACCGACAGGCACATCCACCCCGTCACCGACCAATACCCGGACGCCTATTCCGTCCGATACGCCCACCCGGGTTCCAACAAATACCCCCGTCCCTCCGACCAACACCCCGATTCCTTCGACCAATACGCCAATACCCACCCGGACGAACACCCCGATTCCTTCCAATACGTCAGCGCCCACAAATCCTCCCGCGCCGACCAATCCCGGGGGATGTCAATCCGCTCCGCCATCGCCTACCCTGAATTACGACCTCGGCGAGAACGGAAATGTCACTTTAACATGGAATCGTGTGGATGGTGCCATTGGATATCAGGTTTATCGATCTACAAACGGGAATCCCAATCGCGCCAGACCCTTTGGCGGTCCGATCAATGGGACCTCCAAAACTGACACAATCCCCCCCGATTCGACATATACCTATTTTGTTGTCGCGTTCAATGCCTGTGGAAATGGGATTAGTAATGTAGTGACCGTAACGCGCTAAAAAGGGGTATCTGCTTATTTGGGGACATATTTATCATCAACAACTATTTCGGACACTAGACAAGTTTTGTTCTAAGGGTCGCGATGATCTCCTCAGATTTTCGGAAGATATCCACCGGATGGATATTTCCTGTCAATGTGATCTCGTCTGCCATGCGTCCCGTGCCACGCATGACAAACGTAGGGCGGTTCTCCATCAGGCTGTATTCAACATCCTGCCTCGAGATATTGCCGCCATTAATGAGCACCGTGATGGATTTCATCCCGCTTGCAATGGCAGTGGCGATCTTCGAGATCCAGCCGGATTCGTCACCCCAGTCCTCGCCGGGGATTAGAAAGAAGAGGGTGTGATTCGGGTCCAGGATTGAAGCTGGGTCCTCCTTCATGATGAGACTGTCGAAAACCACGCCGACCAACGGAAACGAGAAATTGTTCCGTTTTCTCTGCCTGCCGATCTCGGTCATAATCCCCGCCTGTGTACCGCCATCCACCACCACAGACCCGGTCTCCTCTGCCAACTGCGCCACAATGCCTACGGCTTTGCGCATGGGAAATTTATCGAGGAAGCCGATCCCGCCCGCGCCACCGATCAGCACAATTACATTTTTAGGATGAGGAAGCCCAAGCCTAGTGAGCGCCTCTTGAATTTCGTTGTTGTCTGCAATATTTGCTGCGCCAACGGTTACACCCCGTTTGAGTGACAATTGCCTAACAAGCATGTTCAACTCCTGACGGTATCGTGCTTTGACCTTATTGGTTTAACGAATGAGACCCGACGGTGTTACTTCCGCCGGGTCTTTCCATGTCTTTCCTTGCTTATTCCACAATATTGATTGGCAGTTCGTTCTTCGTACTCAGCGCCGCCACGCTGACTTGCGCTGCGATCTTCTGTGCTACATCGCGCAAGGCGTTCGCCACAGGCGACTCAGGATAAGAAACGAGGATTGGCTTACCGCTATCGCCGCCAATGCGAACGTTCTGATCAATAGGCACTTTCCCAAGGAACGGAGTCTGTGTGGCTTGCGCCAATTGCTCACCACCGCCCGAACCGAAGAGGTCCATGCGAGTGCCATCGGGCAGGTCGAGGTACGACATGTTTTCAACGATTCCCAGAATGGGGACTTCCAATGTCTTGAACATATTCAATCCACGCCCGGCATCTTCGAGCGAGACCAGTTGCGGAAGGGTTACGATGACCGCGCCGCTTAGGGGCAGAGCCTGTGCCAGGGAAAGCGACGCATCGCCGGTTCCAGGTGGCAAGTCAATGATCAGATAGTCCAACTCGCCCCATTCCACGTCGCTCAGGAACTGACGGATGGCGGAATTGAGCATCGGTCCACGCCAGATGAGAGGTTGCCCTGGTTTCACGAGCAGACCCATCGAGATCATCTTGATGCCGTATGCCTGTGCCGGGATGAGACGCGGTCCTTGCGGCGGCGGGAGTTTTTCCACGCCGAGCATGGTTGGGATGTTCGGTCCGTAGATGTCCGCATCCATGAGACCGACGCGTGCGCCGCTTTGGGCGAGTGCTACCGCGATGTTCACCGACACGGTGGACTTACCCACGCCGCCCTTGCCGGAACCGACGGCAATGGCATTGCGGATGGGCATGTTGACCAGCCCGCGCATGCGACCATCGTTGGGCACATCCGAGTCCATCTTAATCTCGACCGTCTTCACGCCTGGGATCGCCATGACAGCCTGCCGCGCTTCGCTGTCGATCTTGCCGCGCAACGGACAGGCAGGCGTTGTCAACATGACAGTAAATGAGACCTTATCCCCTGTGATCTCCAGTTCACGGATCATGTTGAGGGTAACGAGGTCTTGATGTAGTTCTGGTTCTTGTACTTTGCTGAGTGCAGCTAATACCGTTTCTTTTGTGATTTGAGTCATTATTTTTACCAATCAATTGGGCAGGGGCGAGGTCATCCGCCCCTGCAAGGTGGAGAATTATGATGCCGGTGCCGCTCCAGCCGCCTTGGCTGCCTTCGCCGCTTCCTTCGCCTTGCGTTCCGCCTCGTTGCGCGCGTAATTTTCCGGGCGGATGCTCTTATAGTAGGAGGCTGGCTTGAGCAATTTCTCCATGTTGTACACGTTGCGCGAGTAGGATGCGATCTCGAAATCATGGTCCATGATGATGGCATCGAATGGGCAGTACTCGGCGCAGAAACCGCAGTTCATGCAGATGTCGGCATCGATGTAGAACTCGGTCGGCTCGGGGATGGGGCGTCCCGTGTTCGGGTCGTTCGAGCGCACGATCCAGATGCACTGCGGCGGGCAGACCTTGGCGCAGATACCGCACGAGGTGCAGCGCACTTCTTTTTTACCCTCGGCGCCTTCATCGTAGACAAGGAACGGGACGTAACGCGCTTCCTCGGGCAGGATCAGCCTCTCTTCCGGGTATTGAACCGTGAAGATGCCGCGCGTGTTCTTGCTCGAACGGTGCTTAATCCCTTCTTCGGAGTGATAGCGCTTCTTGCCGCGGATCATCCAGGAAATGTCATCGAGATACGTATCCCAGAATCGCTTCCAGGTGACGCTTAATCCTTTGAGAATACCTTTACCGTACATGTTCATCTCCTCTTAGCGATCCAACTCGCCCATCACGATATCGAGCATGCCAAGCAGTGCAACAAAATCCGCGATCTTGGTGCCGATGCACATCTGCTCGAGGCAGGTGATGTTGACAAACGAAGCCGGGCGGACGTGATAGCGCCACGGATTGGGCTTGCCATTCGACACAACGTAGAACGCCAACTCACCCTTGGGCGACTCGATGCGACCATACGACTCTCCTGCCGGGACCCGGACCTGGTACTGCGGTTTCTGGGAGTTGATCGGTCCCTGAGGGATTGTTTTGACAGCCTGCTGCAAAATGCGAAGCGACTGGCGGATCTCGTCGATGCGGATGAGATAGTTATCGTACATATCGCCATTATGGCGCACCGCCACATCCCAATCGAAGCGGTCGTACACGGAATAGGGATCGGCGCGGCGCAAATCATAGGGAACGCCCGCGGCGCGCAACACAGGACCCGTCACGCCATATTTGACGGCGGTCTCGGCATCCACAACCTTGACGCCCTTCAAGCGCGAGACCAATACTTCGTTCTCGCTCAACAGGCGTTCGAATTCGTCGGTTTTTCCGGGGAGGCGGTCGAAGACCAAATCCTTGATCTTTTGCAGCACATCGTCAGGCACGTCGCGCACCACGCCGCCAAAGCGAAAGTAATTGCACATCATACGCGAACCGGAGACGGCTTCGAAGATGTCGAGGATCAACTCGCGCTCTTCAAAAGCGTACAGCGCGGGCGTGTACATGGCGCCCAGATCGTTGAGCAACATACCTACGAAGACCATGTGGTTCTGGATACGGCTGAGTTCCGCCATGATGACGCGGATGTATTCGGCGCGTTCCGCCACGGGGATCTTCATCAATTTTTCGACGGTGATGGCGTAGCCGAAGTTGTTGCTCATCGAGTTGAAGTAATCGAGGCGGTCGGTGAACGGCATGTTTTGCAGGAAAGTATTGCGTTCGCCGATCTTGTCGTGGTTGCGGTGCAGGTAACCAACCACCGGCTTCAAGCCGACGATGGTCTCACCGTCGAGGGTGAGCGCGGCGCGGAAGACGCCATGCGTGGAGGGGTGCTGTGGCCCCATGTTGACCACGATACGATCGGTGGTCATGCCATCCTCGCTCTTGACGGTGTAGCGCTTCAACGATTGGTAGAGCATCTCGTCATTTTCGGGAATCCACTTCTCGGGGTCGAAATTCTGTGGGAACTTGAGATTATCCTTGAATGGATTCCTGTCTTCTGCCATGAAGAATTTGCCATCGGGCCAGCGGCTCTTGAAGGGTTTGACCTCCTCTTCATAGAACGGTTCCTGCCAGTCCTTGCGGAGCGGGTGACCTTCGTAGCCTTCCCACATCAGGATGCGGCGCAGGTCGGGGTGACCGGTGAACTTGATACCGAGCAGGTCCCAGGCTTCGCGTTCCTGCAGGTCGGCGCTGGGATAGACGTGGACCAGCGACGGCACTTCGACCGGGTCTACGCGCGGGACTTGTACGCGGAAGACTAAGCCGGGCCCGCCGGTGGTCTTGTAGGCATGATAGACCACTTCCATTTTGTTTTCGGGGAGATAATCCACGCCGGTGACAGCGGTGAGCAGGTCAAAACCGAGTTCGTCGCGGATGGCGGTGGCTACTTCGACGAGTTTGTCTTTTTCCACGATGAAGCCGCTGTAACCGGGGCGCGCGTCGGGGGTGACAACACCCGGGAATCGCTGGGTCAGGTCAATGGTTGTGGTGGAAGCGGGGGCAGTCATCATGCACCTTCCTTTGCGGCAGCGGCGGCTTTGATTTCTTCGTAGCGACGCGGGTCCATCAAGTCCGGTCCGAGCACGGGAACGGGAACAAAGTTAACGTCTTCTTTCACTTTCTTGTTATACCAAGGGGCTTTCTTGATGCTCTGTTTATCAATCTTCTCCTGCAGCTTGATCATGCCTGCGATCAACGCCTGCGGGGTTGGAGGGCAGCCGGGGATGTAGACGTCCACAGGCAGGAATTTATCGATGCCTGCGACCACGTTGTACCCCTCCTTGAATGGTCCGCCGCCCGAGGCGCAGGCGCCCATTGCCACCACGTATTTCGGTTCGGGCATTTGATTGTAAAGGCGGATGATGGCAGGCACCATTTTCTTGGTGACCGTGCCGGAAACAAGCATCATATCCGCCTGGCGGGGGGTGGGGCGCATGACCTCCATGCCGAAGCGAGCCATGTCATAGCGCCCGGCTTGCGCGGCGATCATTTCGATGGCGCAGCACGCCAGACCGAACATGAGGGGCCATACCGACGAGCGCCGCCCCCAGTTGTAGAGGCGGTCGAGCGTGGTAATGGCTACAGCATTTTGAATGTCTTCGGGAATGTCGTATTGGGGCAAACTCAGTTTTTCATTTTCCATTGATGTACTCCTCGTACCAGTCTTGATAGATTGCGTAAAGGATGTCGTCGTTCGCAAGAGCGGGATCATCCTCGAATTCCGAAAGTGCTATCGTCCAGTCGTATATTTGTTTCAGGGTTATATCCTCAATCTTCACGTCTGGATGTTGCCTGCGAAGTTCCATCGCAATCGCATAGGATGCTTCCCAGGTGAAGGTCATCTTTTTTCCAATCTGCGTTCCCTAAAGTAAAGGAACAGCGGCAGAGCGAACGAGAGACCAACAAACATGGTTGCCAACAAATAGACCCACGGGTTTTTCATTTCCAGCTTCTTCGCTTCGGTGAACATGAAAAACCAGTATACGAGCACAGAAACCAGCAGATCCATGGCGATGCCGCTCAAGATCGCACTGGTTGAGAACTGCTGAAACAGCGCGTTCAAGTCAAATTCGCTGACTTGAAGAAAGAAATAATAAGGTGCGATAAAACCCAAAACTGCCAGAAAAAGAAAGAGGTTCTTTCTGCTCATTGCTCCAAATCCCGGTTATCGATCTGAGCGCGTTGTAATTTGCCTGAATAATCCACATAGATGGATTTCCATTCGGTGAACACTTCGAGCGCAGCTTGCCCGGCTTCGCGGTGACCGTTTCCGGTACCGCGCACGCCGCCGAACGGGAATTGAATTTCGGCTCCCGTTGTGCCGTGATTGATGTAGACCAAGCCGGTGAAAATGTCGCGCATGGCGGTAAAGGCGCGGTTGACATCTTGCGTGAAAATCGAAGTGGACAATCCGTATTTGGAACGATTATTGACTTCAATCGCCTTTTCGAGCGACTCGACTTCGATGATCGAAAGTACCGGACCGAAAATCTCCTCCGCCTCCAGCGTGGACCCGGGCTTGACTCCGTCAAATAAAGTTGGCGCGTAGAAGAAGCCCTTTCCGCCAATATCCGCCACCGACGCGCCGACCAGCGCCCGCGCACCCTCCTTTTGACCGATCTGCACGTAGTTGTGGATTCGTTCCAGCGCAACCTTGTTGATCACGGGTCCTACATCCACTTTGGGGTCGAGTCCGTCACCAAGTTTCAGCTTTTTCGTCCGTTCGACGAGCGCTTCCTTCACTTTGTTGGCAATCCCCTTTTGCACGATCAACCGGCTGGCGGCCGTACAACGCTGACCGGTTGTGCCGAATGCCGCCCACAGCGTGGCATCCGTGACCAGCTCAATGTTGGCATCGTCCAGAACGATGATGGCATTCTTGCCGCCCATTTCGAGGGATACCTTCTTGTTCAAACGCGCCGCGGCTTCGGCAATGGCGCGTCCCGTGGTGGTGGAGCCGGTGAACGAGATCACACGCACAGCGGGGTGTTCCACCAGCGCCCTGCCAATGTCTGCGCCGGGCGCCATAAGCAGGTTGAAAACACCAGCAGGAATACCTGCCTCTTCAAATACTTTCACGAACGCGGCAGAAATGGCGGGGGTCTCCGGCGAGGGTTTCCAGATGATGGTATTGCCTGCCACCAGCGCAGGGAAGATTTTCCACGAAGGAACGGCAACGGGGAAATTCCACGGCGTGATGAGACCGACAACGCCAGATGGGTCACGGACTGCCATGCCGAATTTATTTGGCATCTCGACAGGCGCGGTGTATCCGAGCAGGCGGCGTCCCTCGCCGCCCATGTAGTATGCCATGTCAATGGCTTCCTGCACATCGCCGCGTGCCTCCGCAAGGACTTTGCCCATGTCACGCGTGAGCAGTTGTGCCAGTTCTTCTTTTTTCTGCTTGAGGATGTCGCCGATCTTGAAAAGCATCTCCCCGCGTATCGGCGCAGGAACAAGCCGCCACGACTTAAAAGCTTCCTCTGCCGCGTTGACTGCTGTATCCACATCGGATATTTCAGCCTGGGCTATATCCGCCACTACCTCTTCAGTGGCAGGATTGATTGTTGGAAATGTGTCACGTCCTTTGACCCACTTGCCGTTAATGTAGTTTTGAAATTCCATCATTTTCCTCTAAAGGGGATTTCCAGCAAATATGGTGCCATCTGTCACAATTGCGATTATACTCCCCAGCTTCGCAAAGTCAATTGAATTATGTAAAAATATATTTATAGAAATAAGAAAGTGAGTATAATCATCGCGTAGATATGACAACTGCCCGCCAAAAAATTCTTAATTACCTCGCCAAAACCCGTATTGCCTCTGCACGAGAGATCTCGCGTGCCCTCCAAATGTCCGCACCAACGGTGAGGCATCATTTGCGGGTGTTGGTGTCCGATGGGCGGTTGGAGATGACCTCAACCCGCGGCAGGAACGGAAGAGGTAGACCGGAGCAAATATTTTCGCTTCCGCAGGCATCGATGGGGGATAACTTGTCCGCTTTGGCGGATGCCCTTTTGATGGAGGCTGGTTCCGGCTTTGCCCCGGAGGTGTTGGCAAAGCGTTTGGCAGGGAAGTCAGAGTTTACGGGTCAACCGATTGTAAAGCGGTTGAATCTCGCTATCGCGAGATTGAATCAAATGAAATATCACGCGCGTTGGGAGGCGGGCGCGGAGGGTCCGCGTATCCTCTTTGGGCATTGTCCGTACGCGGCGATCATCGCGAGGCATCCCGAATTGTGCAAAATGGATGAAGCCCTGCTCGCGGAGTTGATGGGGCGACCTGCAACACAAACCTCCAGGATAGGTGAGGACGGAAATTTGTCCTGTGTGTTCGCAGTGGGTTAACTATCGAATCCCAGTCCCACCCAGTTCATTATTTTTAACCAGAGATTTTCGCGTCCCTGATTTTCGTCCGCCTGTTTGATGGACCATTGCGATAACTTGATGCCGATGGAGCGCAACGGCTCAGGAGGAAAGGGAAGCGGTTTGGTCTTTACAAATTGAAGGACGGTACGTTCGTTCCGGCGACCGTCGAGCAGGTCGAGCATCACCAACGCGCCAAAACGCGAGGCTCCGACGCCGAGCCCGGTGTAGCCCATCGAATAGGCGGTCTTGCCGTGATGCGCCGTCCCCCAAAACGGACTGAAACGGGAGCAGGTGTCGATGGCGCCGCCCCAGGCATGGGTAAAGCGGATTCCTTCGAGCTGGGGAAATGCTTGGAAGAAATGCTCTGCCAATCGTGCGAAGGAAGCGGGGCGTTGTTCCAGGTGCGGGCCGAAGCCATTATCCCAGTGATAGACCGCGTCGTATCCGCCCCAGAGAATCCGGCCGTCCGCCGTAGTGCGGAAGTAATGGAATTGCCGGTTGCCGTCGCTCAGTCCCTCGCGCCCATGCCAGCCGATGGAGTCACGTTGAGAGGATGTGAGCGGCTCGGTCATGAGGGCGTAATCGTAGACCGGAACAATGTAATATGAAATGCGCTTCAACAGGGGCGGAAATGCATTGGTCGCCAGCGCCACACGGTGGGCGCGCACGTTTCCATGCAGAGTGTGGGCGATGACGAAATTGTTTTCCTCTTCGAGTTTTGTCACCGGGGTCTTTTCATATATTTGAACGCCCAGGTCGAGACAGGCTTTTCGCAGCCCCCATGCAAGCTGTGCAGGATTCACGAGTGAAGAGTCTGGCCGCTTGATGCCGCCAAGAAAAATGGGCGATTTTATGATCTCATATAGTTGGTCGCGGTCGAATAATTGAAACTGGATATTGTACGGTTTGGCAAGCTCAATCAACTCCTTGAACTCATCCAGCAAATATGGCTCTGTCGCGATGTCGATCTCGCCCACGCGGCAGTAATCGCAGTTGATCTCCAAACGCTTGATCGTATCCTCAATGGCGTTGAGATTATCTTCTCCCATTTTTTGCAATATGGCGATCTCAGCAGGCCACCGCGATAGCCCATTTAAGAAGCCATGTGTGATGGACGCATCCACAAAGCCGCCGTTGCGCCCGCTGGCGCCAGTGCCCACCTCGCCGGCTTCGAGAAGCACCACATCGCGCGCAGGGTTTTGCTCCTTGGCGAGAAGCGCGGTCCACAAGCCGGTGAAGCCTGCGCCGATCACAAGCAGGTCGGTCGAAATATTCTCAGTGAGAAGAGGGCGGGGGGTAGGTCTGGCTGGATCATCCAGCCAGAATGGGACGTGAATTGCATCCGAAAGGGATTTTAGTGATTCGGGGCGCGGGGTGTTTGAATAGATCATGCTTTCATGGAATGTTTTATACCTCTTGGGTAGTCTGGTTAATGTATTGTACCTGAGAGTGTTCCGATTTGTCAGGCTTGATGAACCATGACATCGGTAAATCGTGACAGTCTATTTGGGGCAATTGTTCACAGGATGAAATTCATCTATACTTGGTCCATCAGGAGCGCGATATGAAAACCAAAATACTCATACCTGTTTTATTGTTCATCCTGCTGATTTCCTCATGCGCCGCCCCCTCGTTATCCACACCACCGGAAGAGATTGCGGAGCCCGCCCTTGCTCAGCCGACTCCCACCCCTGGGATAGAAGCCACGCCTCCCTCCACGCCTGAACCTGCCGCCATTAAACCGGTTGTCCCCTCGCCTTATGTTCCGTTTTATGTTGTTACCCAGGTGGATAACCTTGTCTTGCGGGCGAACCCGGGTCCACTTTTTGAAGCCAAGACAACCCTGCCCAACGCTTCACGCCTGCTCGTGTTAGGACGTGCTCCCGGCGGCGAATGGCTTCTTGTGCAAACTCCCCTGGAGCGGACGGGCTGGGTTTTCGGTCAATTTGTAACCAGCGAAGGGAATTTGAGTCTGGTGCCATTCATCCAGCCTGCCGATTTGCAGCTCGTACGCGGCAGAGTGATTAATCAGGAAGGCGATCCTGTCACCGGGATCCAGTTTGCGGTGGTGCAGGAACAGGCTGGAAGTCCGCCGCGCGTCGACGCAGTTACGGACGAGACCGGCACATTCTACGCATTCATGCCTCTCACGACGGCCGGGACTTGGGCGGTCAGTTTTACAGCGATCACCTGTACGAGTAGCGTTATGGACAAGGATTGCAACTGTCTGAATGGGGTGTGTGGCGGCCCGGCGCCAGGGAGTCTCACAATCACCCTGCCATTGGAAAAGGATGAGCCGTTGTTATTTTCCTGGCAGTGAGTCAGGACTCGGGATTGAATTCCTTCTGTACCACTTCGATGTTTGCCGCCTGAAGAAAGTGTATGGCATTCTCGTCCGTTCGGTAGGAAACGCTATAGACAATGCGTGAAATACCGGCGTTGATGAGCGCCTTGGTGCAGTTGATACAGGGCAGATGTGTGACGTAACAAATCGCGCCCTTGGTTGAGACTCCGTGCAGCGCCGCCTGGATGATGGCATTCGTCTCGGCGTGAATGGTGCGAACACAGTGTCCATCTACCATGAGGTGACCGACCTCATCACAGTGGGCTTGCCCGGCGGGGGAACCATTAAAGCCGGTGGTGAGGATGCGTTTATCGAGCACGAGTACGCAGCCTACGAAGGCCCGGTCGCATGTGCTGCGTTCGGATACGGCATAGGCGATTTTCATGAAATACGAGTCCCAATCTGGACGCATGGAAATCCTCCGGGTGAGGTGAGTTGGCGGGAATTATACATGACGGGCGTTGGTGATCGATAACGGGACCAGCCGTCCCTGAGGAGGATGCGATGGTCGAATCCAAAATGAAAACACGGCTCGTTCGATACAATCAGCATACGAGTCGTGTTTTCATCTGTTCGTTGAAAAATTACGGACTGGGCGTCTGGCTGGGTTGGGAGGGGGGGCTGACAGGTACCATGGTCAAACCCAGAACACGCGCCAGTTCGATGGTGTATTTGTCATGTTCCTGCCGCGCCAGCGCGATGCCTTGGTCGATGACATCCTTGCTGACGGTGCCGTTTGCATACCCGATCAGATTGATCAATGTCCCGATCACGATATTCATATGCGAGATCTGATAGGTTTTCAAGGTTACCAGACATGCCGGGGTGGGCTGATCTTCCGCTTCACGGCGGATGCGCTGCAGTTCGGCGATCGAATCGGACAACTGGTCGGAAGGTACGCTGGCGGCGAGGGACGACCCGTCGTCGAATTCACGCATGTATTTGTGGATCTTTTGGACCTCTGCCTCTATGTTTTCAGGCGCACACGGATCAGGCGTGCTCGTCAAGGAGGGAATGGGTGTAGGTTCCACTGTTGGAGCGGGGGTTGCATTATTTCCACAGGCGGCGATCAGGAGAGTCAGGATAATGATCGGTAGTATTACAAATCGAATTTGTTTCTTCATTTTTCCATCCTTACAACAATTGAGGAACAGCCGCATGGCTGTTCCTCAATTATAGCATTCCATGGTGCACAGGATACTATCGGTTATTTATTGCCGAGTCTCCCGTGTTTCTTCTTTGCCATCTTGTTCTTGTGGAAATGGCTCTTCTTGGGCTTGTTGGTCTTCTTGTCGATGACCTGTCCTTGGGTGGGTGCGCCGCTGCCGACGGTTGTATTCCTTCCGTCGTTATTCGTTACAACGGTGTCACCAGTCGAGGGTGTGGAGACGTTGATGACGATCACACAATTGCCCGGATTCTGGAAGACGTTCCCGGTGCCATTATTGGCAAAGGTCTGGGTTCCATCGAGGGTAAGCGTGCCTCCATCGACGCTGAGACCATACTCGCCGTTCTCCGAGAAGGTGCCGCCGTTCACTTGGACGACCGAGCAGGCATCCACTGTAATGTCCACGCCGTTTTGTCCGTTCGATGTAGCGGTGACGTTTGTGAGTGTGACGTTGCCAGTGGCGGTGATGGTAAGCCCGTTCCCGGAGCCGTTGTTGTAGAAGTTGCTGTCGGTCACCGTGACGTTGGCACCCTGCAGAATTGCGCCGGAGCCATTCTCGTAGCCTTGCACGCCGTATCCGGTGTTGTCTGAAACCAGTGTGATGTTACCCAGTGTGACGACCTGTAAGCCATATCCTACCGGGGAGCCTCCCACGATGTAGAAATTCCCAATGAAATCGCTGGCAGTAACGGTCACATCACCGACCGCCTGGACATTCGCGCCGAAGAGTTGGTTGTTATTGGCTTCGATCAATGCAATGGTGACGGCACCGCTGCTGATGATCTCCAGTCCACGCCCTTCGGGAGTGTTGCCCTCCCCGGTGCCGTTGTTGTTGAAGGAGCTATTGGTCACCGTAATGTTTCCACCTTCGAGATGGGCGCCAAAGAGGTTGTTGTTGGATGCGTTGACACCGTCCAACGAGATCAAGCCCGGTGTGACTACGCTCAAGCCATAGCCGTGATAGACCAGACTTCCTTCTGGGCACCAGTCGAGCAGACAGGTGAACCCGGCGTTGTCAGTGAAGGTGCTGTTGACGATGTAAACATCGCCAACGGCTGTAATGGTTGCGCCAATCAAGCGGTTTTCCCTGGCTTCCACGTTGTTTAGTCCAACGAAATCTCCGCGGCTGTTGATGATCAACCCGGTGTCATCGATGAACTGGGTCGAGTCGGAAATGTTGTTATTGAACCGGCTGTTGGCAACATCAACATCCATGCCGTTGAGGCTGCCGCCCCACAGATTATTGAAGTTGGCTTCCACATAGTTCAGGGTGATATCGCCTTCGGTCGTATAGACGGTGAGACCGTAGCCGAAGAAGTTCACGCCGCCGCAGGGATCAAGGGACACGGACATATTTCCATTGAAGTAATTGAACTGTCCTTCGTCCGCGCCGATGTCCACATTGCCGACCGCCTGGATGTCTGCGCCGAACAACTGGTTGTAACTTGCCTCCACGGTTCTGAGCGCCACCGCGCCGGTGCTGACGATCTGCAAGCCAAAGCCGACCGGATTGGTCAGAATACCGGAGCCGTTATGGCTGAAGAAGCTTTCGGCAACCGCCACGTCTGCACCCTGCAGGGATGTTCCGTAGAGATAGTTGTTATTGGCTGTCACGCCTTGCAGGGCGATATTTGCCTGGGTGACGATCTGAAGTCCGTATCCGCCGAGAACTTCCAGGACGTTTCCGGTGTTGGTGTCATAAATGTAGGCAATGGTGCCGGAGAAGGAACTAACGCCGCCAACCGCCACATCACCGGCCGATTGGATGTTTGCGCCGAAGACCTGATTGTTATCGGCAATCACGTTGAAGAGGGAAACATTTCCATTGCCGAAGATGGGATCGGAAATACTGACCACCTCAAGACCTTTGCCGATCAGGTCCAACCCTGAACCGGAGCCGTTGCTGCTGAAGGAGCTGTCGCGGATGGCGATGTCGCTTCCTTCCACGTGGGCGCCGAGCAGCGCGTTGCCTTCGGCTGTCACATCCCTGACCGCCACATCGGCAATTGTTACGACCTGTAAACCATAACCTGAGAAGACCTTCTCATTGTTCACATACTGGAAGGAGTAATTTCCATTGAAGAAACTGTCGCGGACAATGACTGAACTACCAGCCGCGATATTCGCACCGAAAAGTTCATTGTTGTTTGCTTCGATGCTTATCAGGGTGACAGTGCCGGTGGCATTGACCTGCAACCCATAGCCGGTGGGATCTTCCTCGAAGAACGAGCCATTATTGCTGAAGAAACTGTCTGTAACCGTTACATTAGCGCCATCGAGGTTCGCGCCAAAGAGCAGGTTCTCGTTGGCAGTCACGCCCTGAACGACGATATCGCCAGCGGTGACCACCTGCAACCCGTAGCCGTAATATTCCCAACTACCGGTGGGCGGGAAGGCATAGGAGATATTGCCGTTGAAGAAACTATTGGTAACAGTCACAATCCCGGTCGAGATAATGTCGGTACCGTACAACTGATTATTATTCGCCTCCACCTGTTCCAGAGTGACCGAACCGCCATTGATGCTGAGTCCGGCTCCATCGGCATTCCAGTTGATGGCAAGGTCGGTTCCGTTTGCGTCCACGATGGTTCCTGAGCCGTTGTTGTTGAACTTCGAATTCTTGACGCTCACATTACCGCCGGCGTTCAACAACGCACCATCTGTCGAGTTCGTCACTTCGACGTTCGAGAGGTTGATATCGCCCTGCGAATAGACCGTCAGGCCGGTCCCATCCGCGCCGGTGATGAAGATATTGTTGAAGGTCAGGGAACCAACCCACGGGTTGGAACTGGAGCCGATGATGATTGGGACGTTGAAGTTGCTGGTGCTGTCCAGGCTGTTGTCGGACGTATCCCAACCACCCTGAATGGTCAGGTCTTGCTGGCTCAAGTTGGTGAAATTATAGGAATTGAAATCGATGACTTCCTCACCGCCGAGGTAGTTGCCCTGCTCTACATAAATCGTACCAGCCTGCTGGTAAAGTGGGTCGCCTTCGTTGGCTTCGAGGAATTCAAGGAGTTCGGTGAAACTGCTGTAGGATGCGGTACAACCGTTCTCACCGGGAGTGGGGACGGTCACCGTTGCCGGACACCAGATCGGATCGCTGAGGACGACCGCCTCCGCGCTCTCCTGCGCGACGAGAGTCTGCGCTTCGCCCTCCTCGTCGACGACGGTCACCGTTGTATTGTCGGGCAGCTGCTCCAACAGCGGAGGGGTGACCTCTGCCGGTTGCTCTTCCACAGCAGGGGGCGTTTCCACCTGATCGACGCTGACTTCCGCCGCATCAGTCACCTGCTCGTCTTCAGGAACGGGAGTCTCATTAAGATCGGTCGCGTCGGTCGGCTGATCTTCGGCGGGGGGAGGCGTTTCCACCACCGATGGATCGTCGCCCTGATCTGTATCGGTGGTCGTCGTGCCGGTTTCCGTAGACCCGGTCGTGGTCCCGTCGTCTGCGTACACTGTTGTCGTTCCCACTGCGCTGGCGAGCAACATGGCGACAATGGTCAATGAAAGGAAGAATGCTCGTGTTTTATTCGACATGGTCTCTCTCCTAATACAACGAAAACAATTAATTAAAAGAACAGAGGTGCCTTGCGTGTATGAAAGGCACCTCCATTTTATAGTTTTGAACTTACCTAGTCAACCACGAAAAGGTTACAAGTATTACATTTTTGAAAGTTATCCGTACACTTTAGCGTATAGCCGATAGTTATTTAGTAAGCTCTATCGTCGGATACTGCGTCGGCGTGAACACGAGAGCAGGGTCATAGTTGATCACAGTGGTCGCATTGCCGCTGAAATGAATATCGTTGGCAAGAATCTGTGTCGTGAATCCTGCGGTGTCGCTGTTGCCGTTGATGTTGACCGAGGAGGTGACCGCAATAATCGATCCGGTATACTGACTGCCGGAGTTACCGTTAAGGGTGACGGTTTGATTGTTCCCCGCGGGGATGTAGACCAACAGCCCTTTGTACGGACCGCTGGTGGGCGATGTGAAGTCGTATTCGCCGGTGCCGTTCCACCCGATGCCGCCCGATTCCAGATAGAAGGTGATGTTGCTGCAATGAATATCGCTGTTGCCGTTGAAGGAGACATCCGATGAACCACCCACCCGGTGAATGATCACATTGCTACAATTGAGGGATGAATTACTGTTGACCGTAAACGCGCCGCCAACCCGGAAGTTGACGTTATTGGCTGTCACTGTCCCTTTCAGGGAAACATCGCCGCTGATACAGTAATTGCCCGGAGCAAAGGTGCGCGTCCCGGCGGGAGGAATGGTGATGTCGTTATAGTTGCCGGGTTGATATTCATTTCCGATCAGTTGACCGGTGCCCGAGCAGGTAAAGGACGGAGCGGGAATATCGAAATTCGGGATGGGAACTTGCGGGACGGTCTCGAATTGCGTCTCGTCGACATCCGCGCTGCCGCCTTCGCAGATCTGTCCGGGGGAGGCGTAACCGGTCTCTACTTCATAGTTCACATTTCCATAGAGCTTCATGGCGCCGTTCGGGCAACCTGTCGTGTCGGCATTCGAAAAGATGCCGCTTCCGACGACTTGCAGCGTGCCGTTTCCTTGACCCGTGAAAGGCGTTCCATCCTGCTGGAACGCCGCCAAAGCCGCGCCGAATATCAGGGGATCGGGGGTGATGTCGGAAGCATATGCAACAGCCTCCACAGTGTTTTCCACTTGCGGTCTGCCGATGATACGCGCAAAGGAGGTATTGATCGTGGATTTGATGCGCACTCGAACATAGTCCGACGGGTCGGCGCCACTCGGCAAACCCTGACAGGTCACGCCCGTATCACTGCAGAGGTTGACTTCCACGATGCTGGTGGAACCGTTGGGATTGGCGCCGTTGTTGTACCCGTTGCTCTGAGCGCGAAGAAGGGCGGCGCTTCTCATCGCTGCGAAATCGCCGCCGTGAATCTTTGCCAGTGCCGCGGCAAACGCTGCGGTATCCGCCGCGTTCTGCGCATGCCGCCTGTCGGACAGAGCTCTGCCGCCGTCAATGGCAAGAGCGGCAAACCCCACTAACGCCACGATGGCAAAGGCGAGAAGAATGATCGCCTGCCCTCTTTGGGATCTGATTTTGTTCATGCTTAAACTCCTTTTTCCGCTTTCGCAATTTAACAGCGAATCCTCGTTTGCGTTGGCTGTTGCTGATTTATCGACATATTCTATAACTGTATTGTACAATTTTGTTACAGTAAACCACATACATTTCTGAAAGTACCCCCATCCCCTTTTGGTACTATCAACATCTGTGATTATTATATTTCAGTTTTATCATTTTCTTGGGAGGGTCCCCAACAAAAATCGGCGCATCTTCATGCGCCGATTTGAGAGTAAAAGCCTGATTATTTACTTGACCAGCTCTATAGCCGGGTTGGAACTTGACCCTGATTCCGAACCTGAACCGGAGCCGGGATCTTCTGGTAAAGGCACCTGGTAGTTTTCATCTGCCTGGAAGTAGATATCCACGTCGCCGCCGCCATTGACAATGTAGGTATAGCCAATGATCTGGCTGTGCAATTCGAAATCGACGCCGCCATTGAAAGTCACAGGCCGGCGGGGAGCGAGGAAAGTGCCCGTCAGGTGGATGTTCGATCCTCCGTTGAAGATGACACCGCTCGTTGTGCTGTTCCACGGCATATGGACCAGCAGACCGGCGAATTCACCCTCGGTGGGGGAGTGCAGGTTGAGGATGGAACTCCCGTTCCAGGTGATGTTCCCGGTATTCAGGTAGAAATAGGCATCGTCCGATGAAAGCTCCGCACTGCCGTTGACTGTGAAGGTGCCATTTCCTGTGAAGAAGATGCGCATGCGGTCGGCGCGGAAGATGGCGCCGCCATTGAGAAGGAAGCTGGCGTTTACCCCATAGATTTCGAGATCGTTAAAGTCGATGACCGAGCCACCGTTCAATACAATGTTCTGGTTTTGCATGACGAAGACGACCCTTCCGCTCGGGCCGTTCATGATTGAATTGCCGTTCAGGTTGAAACTGCCGCTAAAACAATACGTGCCCGGGGTGAAATTGGCGGTGCTGTTCCCGTTGATCGTGACATTGCTGAAATTTCCGGGCGAAAAGGTCGCGGTATCTCCACTGGCTACATTGGCGCTTGAGCCGGTCATCTTGGTATTGCTGTTGCTGCCAGAGACATTCCCTGTGCCGCTGCAGGTGGGAGGCGCCTGTGTTGTGGGAACATCCTCAAATGTGGTGGCATCGATTGTGTACGACACGCCGCCGTTGATCCCGCAGGTGATGGGATCGAAAGACGCTCCGCCGTTGTACCCGTAGCATCCAACGACTTCCCCGTTGGCGTCCATCTGAAGATCCGAACCGCCGTTCATGAAAATGGCTGAACTCCCGCTGCAGTTGACGAAAATTCCGCTATTATGGGTGTAGAGATCGGCGCTTCCGTTCATGAGGAAGCACTGGTTGGAGTTGCCGCTTTTAGTTGCCACCATGGCTGCCCCGTTGAAAAGCGACCCGCCTCCTCCCCCCTCCTCACCTTCCTCCCCTTCCTCATCCTCTTCCTCTTCGTTGGGCGTTCCCGCTTTTGCCCGGGTGATGGCTTCCACGGTGTTTTGGACTTCGTTTCTGCCGATCACAGTTGCAAAGGTCATGGGCACCGTTGACGTGATCCTCACCCGAATGTATTCGGACAAATCGGCATCTTCCGGCAATCCCTGACAAGTGACGCCGGTCTCATTGCACAGGTTGACTGTAATAATGCTGTCTTCATAACCGTTACTTTCGGCAAGCTGCTGGGCGGCATATGTGTAGTCCTGTCCCTTGATCTTGGCGAGCGCCGCCGCAAACGCTGCGGCATCTGCGGCATTCTGGGCATGACGCCTGTCTTCGAGGACGCGTCCGCCATCGATGGCCAACGCGCTGAAGGCAGCAAGCCCGATCATCGCGAAAGCGATGAGGATCAATGCTTGACCTTTTTCGGATGTTTTGTGTTTCATAAATATGACTCCTGATGAAAAAAATCGTACACATGACGAATCGGATTAAATCTTGATACTTTTAGAACATTGCAGAAACATTGTGTGAGGTTACATTTCTGTAAGTTTTCAGTCTTGGTGTATTTGATGATAATTGTCAAGTTTAGATGTTATTTGTTGCAATAACAAAACGGGGAACGTGCTGCACGCACGTTTCCCGTTTCAGAGAAAATTGCTGAAATTTATTGTAGCAAGTCCCTCCGCTGGGTGCAGCAGTAATAATATCAGCGCAGGCTGTGCCTGATTCCGCTTTTTTCAATTGCGCCTCTCCACCCTTAAAGTATATACAATTCCCATCTGTTGAAGCGGTGGCTAAATCTCCTCCCCAGACTTGGAGATGGGAACTACCTTGTACGAACAAAGCCTTATTGTTAAGCCCTCCACCGCAAGGTTCCGTCTTGGTGGCAAACACAGCTGCGCCTGAGTACAATGGAGCGCCACCCTTGGTATAGTAATCGCATGAACGCACTTTGGCCACAACGACATTTTCCACCAAATTGCGCCCGATCACTCTGGCAAATGTAGTGGGTACATCTGATATGATGGTAACAGTGATATCCTTGCCGGTTGATGGACACGCGCCAGATTGAGTATTAGTAAATGTAATGATGACGTCATTCGCGTCACCACCATCATATCCATTTGTCGCCGCACGAGTCTGGGCGGCTGTAGTCAGATCTTCCCCTTCTGCATTTGCCAGGGCGGCTGCGAACGCGGCGGTGTCCGCGGCGTTTTGGGCATGACGCCTATCTTCAAGCACACGCCCGCCATCAATCGCTAAGGCACCAAAGGCGACGAGTCCAATCATGGCTAACGTAGTTAGGATTAATGCTTGACCTTGTTGCGAGAATTTATTATTCATGGTCATAACTCCTTGTGCAGAAACATTCGCAGGCATGACGTTACAAATAAGCTCTTGATACTCTGGTTACCAAACATTCCTATTAAGTTTTTTTGAAATTTCATGATTGAAAGGTTTCAGTTTCTATGCTAGGGTGTGGGTATTTGAGGATAAGCAAAATATATATCTTCCCTTTTTATAAGAATATTGCAAAAAAATTGCACAGGGTTACATTTGTGAAATCATTCATTAATGAACAAATAAACAATCCAACGTTCAAAGACGTTGGATTGTTTCTGGTTTTGTAAATCGGATTTGGCTTATAGAGAAAGCTCTATCTTGGGAGGAATTTGCGCGTCGTAATTGGTGTTGTCGTCATAGCGGATTGTCCCATCGCCTGTGCCGCCATATTCCACGGTGTATCCGATGACCTGGCTGTTGAAACCGTCCACCGCGCCGGTGCCGAGCAATTCGATGTGCGAGGCGGGAGCGAGAATGGAGCCGGTCAGGCGCATATCGGAATTCCCGTTGATCTGCAATTCACTGGCATTGCTCATTGGGAAGAAGATCAACAACCCTTTGTACGGACCGCTGGTGGGGGCGCTGAGGTTTGCCGCGGAACCGCCATTCCATACCAGCCTGTCGGTTTTCATGACGATTAAAACTTCACTGCCGGTCAGGGATTGGCCGCCGTTCAGCCGGAACTCCCCATCTACGCAATAGATGCCGGGATCGAGGCGGGTGACTCCGTTTGGGGGGAAGGTCCCAGTATAGTTGCCGGGAGCAAGTGTGGATCCGGTCTGAACCGCATCGGCATCGCAGGTCGGGTCGGGCATGAGGAAGGGAGGATATTCCAACTGCGTCGCGCCGACTGTTGGTTCGGGGAAGATATGTCCATCGCTGTATGATGTGCCTCCCACAACTGTAATGGACGGGGCGGTGAGCGTGCCGGAACCGTTCTGCCGGAAGGCGGTTGCGCAGTCTGAATTGGTAAAAATGCCGCCTCCGATGACATTCACTTCTGCATTGCCGTGACTCCAGGTGGCGTCACATTCATGCGGCGAGAGGCTGACCACCGCGTTGCCGAAGACCATGGGGGTTGTCACACCGGGAACAGCTTTCACTACTGCCTGGACCCGATTGGTCAACTGGGCGATCCCCAGAACGCGGGCGAAAACGGTGTCAATGCGTGACGTAATCTTGACCTGTACGTATTCGGTTTGCCCAGCATACGGACCATCGATGGGTGGGCTGTATACTTCCACTTCGTTGTAAATACCGTCGTCATTATAGCCATTGCTGGTCGAGCGGTTGATGCCGACGGTCGAATAATCCTGCCCTTTGATTTTTGCCAGCGCCGCGGCGAAGGCCGCCGTATCTGCGGCGTTTTGTGCGTGGCGCCGGTCTGACAAGGCCCGCCCGCCATCGACGGCAAGCGCCGCGAAGCCGACCAATGCAATGATCGCAAAAGCGATTATGACGATGGCTTGTCCTTTTTCATGGGTGTGATTTTTCATAGCGTTACTCCTGTCTATTTTGATTATATGTATCGTTCTTTGTCTTCGCATATATGAAACCGTATAGCTGAAATACAATCTTGAAAGGTGTAACCTTTTCGTTCAAGGCTGGTGGGTGGAATTTTGTTGCAACTTGTAAGGTAATCGAAACTGGTGCAGGATTGTTATATTGAAAAGGCTGTGTTATTCTCTTAATCAGTGACTCGCAGTCTTTTTTCCTACCGCCGACGCCCGCGTGGGATGACGGGCTTTTTGTTCATCTGGTTCGGACAGATGCTCTCGACGACTGCCACGAGCATCACCACCTTTGCACTGTATCTGTGGGTCATCGACAAGACATCCGGCGGGTGGTCTGTGGGGGTGATGGAATTTTTCTTCTTTTCCGCAACGTTGCTGGTGGCGCCCATTGCAGGCATCATGGTGGATCGATACAGCCGCAGGGCAACCATGCTGGTGTACGATGTCGCCTCACTTGCCATCACGTTGGTAATTCTCGCCTTGTATTTTTTTGAGGCATTGGAAGCCTGGCATTTGTATATTGCGACGATCGTCCAGGGGATCGGTTATGCCTTCCAGTGGCCCGCCTACCGCGCCGCGATCAGCACGATGATCCCCAAGGCCCGGTACGTGCGTGCGAACGGGATGATGTACCTGCTCGATGATGTCCCCGACGTATTCTCGCCGATTCTGGCGGGCGTGGTCCTGGGGCCACTTGTCGGGCTTACAGGAATCCTGATCATTAACGTCTTTGCATTCGTTATATCCATCACGGCGTTATTGATTACGGATATTCCTCCAACCCCGCACACCGTGGAGGGGGAGAACTCACACGGCGCATTTTGGAAGGAATTGGCTTTCGGATTTCAATATATTCTAAAACGCCCGAGTCTGCTTGGATTACAACTCATCCACCTCGCTGGAAATTTCTTTTCTGGAATTGCCTTGTCTGCCGCGGTGTTTTATCCCATGATCCTGTTACGCACGGGAAATAATACAGAAGTCCTTGGGTTTATCAGTTCTGTCGGTTCTCTTGCGGCGGTGATTGGCGGCATTGTTCTGACTCTCTGGGGGGGCATCAAGCGTCCACTTCACGGTGTGTTATGGGGATGGATCATTTCCAGTTTTCTTGGATTGGCGTTGCTGGGCTTGGGACAGGGATTGCTGATCTGGCTGGTTGCCGTTGCAATCGAAGCGGCATGTGATCCACTGACCAAGGTCTCGGACGACACCATCCTGCAAAGGAAGGTGTCACCGGATCTGCAGGGGCGGGTGTTTGGCGCGCAGTCTGTGATTGCCCAGTTCTTGATCCCGTTTGCGCCGTTGGTTGGGGGGTATTTGGGGGACAGGATCTTCGAACCCGCCATGCAGACGCAGAGCGCACTTTCAAATTTCTTTGGACCACTGGTAGGCACGGGACCCGGTTCCGGCATGGGATTGCTGATCTTCCTTTGTGGAATCGGGGCTACCTTGGTCGGATTGTCCGGCTATGTTCTTCGCCCTGTCCGCCAATTGGACGATCTCCTCCCGGATCACGATGCTGTTCCTGCCAAATCGGCATCTGTTCAAAAACAACATGACGCCGATAAAACAGTAAAGGATGGAAAAAAGAAGGTGCTTACTCCCGGTGTGTAAGACATTTAGGTGTAACCTATTGGCTATTGAAACAAGACAGTGCCTGAAATAAAATGAGATTGAAGATGTCACTTGACCTGAAAGGACGCATTCGATGTCTAGAATGAAAACTCTTCTAACTTTGACACTGGGACTGGCGCTTCTTCTCGGCAAAGTAGGCGTAGTTAATGCTGCCCCGCTATTGCAGGAAGATGTTCCAGTTACCGGGACTATCCAGAGTGTGGTTGTGGAAACGGATTCCGACTCCGGCGTCCAGACCGTTCTTGTTACCGTGCTGGTAAACGGTGTGGAGCATACGGCTCGCCTCGATTTGGAGACGGCTGTCAGCCTTGGATTGATCACAATCGGCGAGGGGGGCGAACCAGCCGTGGATGAGTCAAGGATCGGCACAGAGGTGCAAATCGATCCCACGCTGTTTGGCTCGGATGCGCCTCCCATGGACGAAAAACAGCATCCTGTTGGCTCGAAACTGGCTGAGTTCTTCTCAAGTCTGGCGAATGTCGACTATGAAATGATCATGAGTTCTCATGCCGATGGATTTGGGTTCGGCGTCATAACGCAAGCGTTATGGATGACAAAGAGCCTCGGCGGGGATGCGACGCTTTTTGCCGCCATCCTGGATGCCAAGGAAAGTGGCGACTACAGCATGGTCGCCCTGCCGGAGGGTGCCATCCCGCAAAATTGGGGACAGTTCAAAAAAGCTGTGCTTAGCGGTGAAGACGATGATAGCCTGGGCGATGTGATGTCTGGTAATGACGAGGGGGATAATCCGGGTAACGGAAATGGCAAGCCGGATGATCCCGGAAATGGGAACGGGAAACCGGAAGACCCGGGTAATGGAAACGGCAAGCCCGATGATCCCGGCAACGGCAATAAACCGGATAATCCTGGGAATTCGAACCCGCCCGGACAAAATAAGGACAAAAACAAGGACAAACAAAACAATCGAAACGACAGGAAATAGCTTGTACCAGTAAACAAAAAGTGGAGTTGATCTTCTCAACTCCACTTTTTGTTCGGTCTTGTTTGTTCTATTCCACAGTCACACTCTTCGCCAGGTTCCTGGGCTGGTCCACATCCAGCCCGCGGGCGGCGGCGATGTGATATGCCAGCAATTGCAGGGGGAGAACAGTGACCACGGGCGAAAGCATCCACGGTGTTTCAGGAACCCACAGGACATGGTCTGTCATTCCCTGCACCAATTCATCGCCGTCGGTCGCGACCGCGATGACCGTCCCGCCGCGCGCCTTTGCCTGCTGGATCTGTGAAATCATCTTCTCATGCCAGGGGTCCTTCGGCGCGAGACAGAGGACCGGCATGTGTTCATCGATCAGGGCAATGGGGCCGTGTTTCATTTCTCCGGCCGGATATCCTTCGGCATGGATGTAGGAAATCTCCTTTAACTTCAACGCGCCTTCATAAGCAATGGGCATGTTGATCCCGCGTCCAAGATACAGACAATCGCGTACATCTTTCAACGCGTGGGCGACGGCTTCGACTTCAGGTTCGCGGTCGAGTGTTCTGCCGACGAGGTCGGGGATGAGACGCAGGTCGGCAACCAATTCTCTGCGAGTCTTTTCGTCGATGGTGCCGCGCAGGTCCGCGAGCAAAATGGCGAGCATGTATTGATCCACGAGGGGGGCAGTGAACGCCTTGGTCGAAGCGACACCGATCTCCGGTCCGGTCTGCATCGAGATGAAGCCGTCTGCAACGCGGATAGCTTGCGAGCCAATGGCGTTGACAATGCTCCAAAGCACTGCGCCCTTCCGCCGCCCCTCTTCCATCGCCGCGAGCGTGTCAGCCGTCTCGCCGGATTGTGAAATGGCGAGGACAACCGTCCGGTCGTTCAGGATCGGGTCGCTGTAGCGGAACTCGGAACCGATCACCACCTCCACAGGGATGCGGGCGATCTTCTCGATTAAGTATTTTCCCACCATGCCCGCATAGGCGGCAGTGCCGCAGGCGGTGATGTAAATTCGTTCGATTTTCTTTGCCAGTTCCGCTGTCAGCTTGAGATCAGGCAGACGAATCTTCCCGTTGGCGAAATCCACTCGTCCGGCGAGCGTATCGGTCAACGCGCGCACCTGCTCATGGATCTCCTTCTGCATGAAATGGCGATATTCGCCCTTCTCCGCGGCGACCGGGTCCCACGAGACGGTATGCACCTGCGGCTTGACCTTGCCTCCATCCAGCGTTTCGACGGTGATGGTGTTGCGCGTCACCACAGCCATCTGCCGCGATTCCAAAAAGATGACCTTGCGCGTGTGTTCCATGATGGCGGGCGTGTCGCTGGCGAGATAATTCTCGCCCTCGCCCAGTCCAAGCACCACACCGCCAGCGTTGCCGATGCGCGCCGTTACAATCTTGTCCGGCTCATCGGCGGACATCAACACGACCACATTCGCGCCCTGGATCTGGTTGAATGTTTTACGCGCCGCCTCCACGAGCCCAATGCCGGTGGCAAGGTAATGCTCCACGAGATGCACGATGGTCTCGGTATCTGTGTCCGATTGAAATTCCACACCCTCGGCGATCAGCTCATCCTTGAGTTCAAGGAAATTCTCAACGATGCCGTTTTGCACCACGACAACCCGCTTGGTCTGTCCGACGTGCGGATGCGCGTTGCGCGCGTTCGGTGCGCCGTGCGTCGCCCAGCGCGTGTGACCGATTCCCGGCGCGCCCTCGATGGGGGATTTGCTTACGAGATCGATCAATTGAGATAACTTGCCCGCGTCTTTCCTCACTTCGAGCTGGTCGCCGTTCATGACGGCGATCCCAGCCGAATCATAACCGCGGTACTCCAGCCTTTTCAGGCCATTGATGATAATCGGTGTCGCGTCACGCGGCCCGATATATCCGACGATTCCACACATGGGGATCCTCCGAATTGAAAGTGTCAGGTATCACTGCCGACTGTCAGATATGCTGACATGACGGGAATTGACCCTGCATATTGCCACTCTTTGCATTTCTGTCCGCGGCATTACTGGCGCGGCGTTGCATTGCAAAGTTCCATTTTCGGAGGGAAAGATGAAACGGGTGATGGCGCACCCGAAGGGCTTCCGCTGATCTGTCGATTTTCCCCCGGCTGGTCTCGCCGGGGTTAACTCCATCCTGCGATGGAGAACCCTTGTCCTCGTCATCCCGCGTGCGCGGGATCATGCGCTGTCTTTCCCGGAGAATGTGCCGGTTCACCTCCTTGACGGAAAAAATCTCGAGCCGGGATTATACACGATTAAGCGGAATTGGTCTCAGGCTCAGAACAGACACGCCGCCTTTCCCGTCTCATTGGATCAACTGGACCTCAGGCATGATCATCGTGTTGTAATTCTGCATGGGGTCGTACACGATCACGATGTTGCTGTCGCCGGCGAGTTCGATGCTATAGCCGATGAACTGGCTGTGGAAACCGAAGCGGGAATCGCTCCCCTTGAAGAGAATGTGCGAAGCGGGAGCGAGAACGGTTCCGACGAATTTCGAATTTGCGTCCGCGTTGAGCACAACGCGCCGCCCGTTATCCATGGGGACGTAGAGGAGCAGCCCCTTGTATTCGCCCTCCTGCGGGGCGTACAGGTTGAGGTCCGCCGGACCGCTGATGTGGAATTCCCCTTTCACCATTTTGAAGGTGACACCATTCCCGTTGAGTTTTGTCTCCTCGTTTGCGAAGAAGCCGTCGTGCAGGCAATAGACTCCGGGTTGCAGGGTTCGCACACCCTCCGGCGGGAAAGGCTTTTTCCAATTTCCGGGGGTCATGTTGCTGCCGTTCACATTCGCCTCCTGGTTGCACTCGATCTCCGGGAGGAACATGGGAGGCGGATAATTGATCGGCGTGACGCCAACTGTCATGACCGGGGAGATCAGCCTCCTCTTCTGAATGGTCGCGCCGCCGACGATGCTGATCGGGTCATTCTCGACCATGAAGATGCTTCCGTTTCCCTGCTGGATGAGGGCGCAATTCTCGCTGTTCGAGTTGATGAAGATACCGCCGCCGGTAACAGCAAAGGTTCCTTCCTCGTGGATCCAGAACGATTTTTCACGGAAGCAGTCGCTGGTGGGGGCGAGGCTGACCAGCGCGGCTCCACCGAGAAGCGGCTTGATTTCCGCCACTTTGGTGCGCGCGACGGCTTCGACGACATTGGTGATCTCAGACCTGCCGATGATATTGGCGAAGTATGTTTTTACATGGGTGGTGATGATGACCTGTAAATATTCCACGTTATCGGCATACGGACCGCTTTTGGGAGGGCTGTACACTTCGATGGTGTTGGTGACGCCGTCGTTGTTGTAGCCGTTCTCCGCCGCGGATGCCATGACTGCGCCCACCCAATCCTCCCCGGCGTTTCGTACACGAACGACCGCCCCAGCCAGCGCAGCGGAGTCGGCGGCGTTCTGAGCGTTGCGGCGGTCAAGATAGGCATTCCCGCCATCCACGACCAGCCCGACCACGCCCATAATACCCACCATGGCAAGAACGATCAGGATGATCGCCTGTCCGCGCGGTTTTCCCCTGGCATTTTTAGGAACCAACATGTGGGAATCTCTCCTCAAAGATCGATCAATCGCTGTTTATAAGTCATCCCGCAGACTTGTTTCAGTATGGTCTGCGGGATTTGTGTCCATGTACGTGTTTTGTTGTTTTCGCCCCTCGTCCGGCCACTCATGAACAGCCTGTAGCCGTTGATTGCAGAATGGTATCGGTAACGCTGCCTGTCAGCGGGATGGTATTGGGAGGGGTGTTGTTGTGGGCGCCAATCAATCGGGAGATGAACGGCATGAAGATCTGATGGTTGAAGGATACATCCACGCGAATGCCGTCACCCACGCAGGCGTCGGCCAGATTGGGTATCTCATTGCCTGTTGCATCATCATACGCTTTAACGGTCACGGTTACGGCCTGGGGTCCGGATGTGACGGACAAGTCAATTGGACTGTCGGAGGCGTTCCGCACGCGAGTCTCGATGGGGGACAAAACGCCCGGGTTGATCGAACCGTACAACGCGCCTTCCTGGGCGGCGTCCCGTAATTGGATGAATTGGAAAAAGGCAATGCCGAATTCCACGACTCCGGAAAGAAGGTAGAGGAGAACGAGGAGGCTGATTGCCAGTTCAACGAGGCTTTGTCCGCGTTCGCTTTTTTTCCTGGTCTTCATAGTCGAAACTCTTTCCGTGGTTTGTTAATTGTTCGAGTCGATTGGATACAATTGGCAGCCGTTCGTGGCAATGTTGATGAAGATGCGTTCGGTACCATCTGTTTGGGTATAGGTCTGATGGAAGGTAAAGATAATCGTCGATGTCCCTGTCGGAATCGTCAAGTTGGTGGGGATGATCGTATAGCTGGTCGAGTAGACATTGCCTGTCCAGAACGTTCCTGCCAACTCTGCTTTTTGCAAGCGCAAAGTCTTGTCTGAACCGGTCTTGTGGCCGGCGTCATGATTCCAAGAGACGGTCACATCCAGCACTTCCAGCGCGACGCCGGTTGGGTTGTTGATCGTCATGCTGAAGGTCTTGCCGGAGATCACCTCCGGTCCATGCGTAACAGAGCCACAATTCGAAATCGGCGTTCTGGATGCCGTGGGGGTGCGGGAGGGTGTGGGGGTGAAGGACGGCGTGGGTGTGTTGCTCGGCGTGAACGTCATGGACGGCGTCCATGTGACGGTCGGTGTACGCGTCATGGTCGCCGTGTGCGTGATGGGTGTATTGGTACGCGTCGGCGTGAAGGTGGGTGTGTTTGTCGGGGTGCGCGAGGGTGTCTGTGTGGAGGTCGGCGACGGTCCCGTGGCAGTGGGAGCGACGGGGCTCAGGGTCGGCGGGCTGGTGACCACGATCGACACGCTCAACAGAATCGTGCGCGAACTTTTTGCACTGATCAGGTTTGAAACAAAAGGAACTATCCTCGGCACAATCGGCGTGTATTGTTCCTCCACGACAACGCTGATGCGACTATTGTTATTTGTGCTCGGCACAAAACTGGTATCGGAATTGCCCGACTGACAATACTCAGTTTGTGTCGTAGATGGTCCGCTATCGTAATAGATTCTGATGGCGTCAAAGGAAGCAACATATGCGCCGGTGTTTGCCGCCGCTTTGATTCCCTGACAATCCTGGTAACGCGGGACGCCGTTATTGCCGATGCCGGTTGCCGATCCGTACCGGACAGCCTGACGGCTGGCGTTCACCACAGTGGAGTAGAGGAACAGGTAGCGCCCGGTTTCCAACAGACCGTAGAGAAGCAGCAAAAGGACAGGCAGTGCGATGGCGAACTCAACAATTGCCTGTGCCGAATTTTCCGGTCTGAAAAAATTTCTGAGTTTCATAATCAAAAATCCTGCTTTCGGGTCTTCCAATGATCCTAATTCTTAGTTTAATGGGCAAGCTGCCCAGACCAATAAGACATTCGTACTAAAACGAACCAACATAATTGCAAGTTATAAGCTCATACACAAATTGTCCCGAAGGCATTCGTAAGTATGGCTTGCTTTCCGCACAAACCTTCGGGACGATGCGTAAATCATTTATAAGAACAAAAACAGAAAATAGAACGCACTGGCGATGAAATATGGTCCATAAGGAATGGGGGTCATCAACGCTTCACTGGCAGAACGCCTTTGCAATAATTGAACGATCACGATGAGGATACTGAACACACCTCCCAGGACGATTCCGAGCAGCAATACATCCCAGATCAGAGGCCAGCCGAACATGAGTCCAAGCACGCCAAGCAGAATGACATCCGCATCCCCAAGTGCATCTTCCCCGTCATCTTCTTTTCCGGCTTCCTGTAACTTGCGGGCGCGGCGGCGTGTGAAATATCTCGCGAAATAGTGGAAGATGAACATGACGCCATAGCCGAACAATCCGCCGAGCAGGGACTTCCCGACGCCAATCAGCAATCCATTTTCGCGGCTGTGGATGAGTGTGCCGCTAATCAGGCCAATTACCGCACCGGCGATGCTGGTTGGGTGCAGGATGAGTCGATGTTCCAAGTCAATCACGGTGACCACCCCGAAGTAGACGAGGATAATCAACCCGAGGGGAATTCCAACCAATTTTGACGGGAACAGCCAGAAGTAGGCGAAGGAAGCGACGGTCAGTATCTGCACGAGCCAGGCGCGGATCGGCCGTCTCTTCCCGCAGGAGCGGCAGGCGCGCAGGGTGAGGTAGTCTGCCCATGAGAAGGGACTCTCGCAGTGAAGGCAGTCCGGGCGGCCAAGAATCCGGGTGCGCGGCAAAACATCGGCGATGTAATTGACGAAAGCCCCTCCCAGCCAGCCAAGGAGGATAGGAACGATGAGACTGATATTCATCCATACCATTATAGTCTAAATAAAAGAGCGAAAAAGGGGCCGCCTTGTATGTAAGTCAGTTGTAATGTGCTTGCACAAGCCCGTGAATTGCCGTACAATCTCGGCGATATTCCCCTGGAGATGAACATGGATAAATTCATAATTGAAGGCGGGGTTCCATTGAATGGAGAGGTGGTGCCGGCGGGAAACAAAAACGCAGCGCTCCCGCTGGTTGCCGCGTGCCTGTTGACGGATGAGCCGATCATATTGCACAACGTACCGCGAATCAAGGACGTCAGTGTGATGCGGAGCATTATCGAGAGTCTGGGCGCACAGGTGGAGGACCTGAGCGCCTCCTCGTGGCGCATCACCGCGCGGGACCTGAGACCTGCTGATTTGGACCCGGACCTGTGTAAAAGTATCCGCGCCTCGATCCTCGTGGCGGGGCCGATGGCGGCGCGGGTCGGCGATTTCAAACTGCCTCCCCCGGGCGGGGATGTGATTGGCCGCCGCAGGCTTGATACACACATCTGGTCTTTGCGCGCGCTCGGCGTGGAGGTGGAATATGACCGCGGTTTCACCTTTCAATCGGCAGGCTTACGCGGCGCGGACTTTTTGATGGATGAAGCCAGTGTGACCGCCACGGAGAACGCCATCATGGCGGCGGTGACCGCCGATGGCGATACGGTCATTCGCAATGCCGCATCCGAGCCGCACGTGCAGGAGTTGTGTCATTTCCTGAATACCTTGGGGGCGCAGATCGAGGACATTGGTTCGAACACACTGCATATTCATGGCGTGCCGAAATTGCACGGCGGCGAATTTACTATTGGTCCCGATTATCTGGAGGTGATTAGTTTTGTCGGCGCGGCGGCGGTGACTCATGGTAACGTGCGTATCAAAAATGCCGGGGTGAAGAATCTGAAGATGATCGGTCACGTGTTCGAACGCATGGGCGTGCGATGGGAAGTGGAAGGCGATGATCTGATCGTCCCGCCCGACCAGGAATTGAAAATTACACCCGACCTGGACGGCGCGATTCCCGAGATCAAGACAAACGTATGGCCTGCATTTCCAACCGATCTCATCAGCATTGCCATCACTGTGGCGACGCAAGCCAGCGGTTCGATTATGTTCCACGATTGGATGTTTTCGGGGCGTATGTATTTCACCGATAAGCTGGTGGGGATGGGGGCAAAAATCATTTTGTGCGACCCGTACCGCTGTCTCATTCAGGGACCGAATCAACTTTACGGCGAGAGTCTCGAAAGCCCCGATATTCGTGCGGGCATGTCCATGCTGCTGGCGGCGCTGGCGGCAAAGGGAAAGTCCACCGTCCGTAACATCGGCCAGATTGAACGCGGCTATCAGGATGTGGATGTCAAGTTGCGCGCACTGGGAGCCAGAATCGAACGGGTGAAGTGATTCCTCACTGTTCTTTGCACGAAGGCACGGAGCACCTCTTGGAATCTCCGTGCCTTCGTGATTTATGGCAATTTCTCCGGCGGAAGAAGCGACCTTGCGATTTGGTTACACCCTTGGGTTTTTCGCTTGAAATTGGGGTAAAAGGATTGTATACTCATCTCAAACCCGGTTGCATTCCCACGGGTGGTTGTTGAAAATGAATAAGGAGGTGACAGGGAATTACAGACCGTGACCGTTTTCCATTTCAATCCTGATTAAAAAACAGAATAGGAGATTGCAATGAAGTTTTCACGTTTTATAAACATACTGGCAGTTACCGCCATGATGTTTGCCACGTTGGGGTTCTCCTACGCACCGGCAGCGGCGCAAAGCGGAGGTCCCGAATTCGATCGTGACGCGTTATATGTTCCCGGCGAACTGATCGTCACGTTCGGGCGGGGTGCGACCCGGGGGGAAGCCCACGCCTCTGCCTTGAAGATTTCGAAGTCCTTCCACGGTGAAGTAATGCGAAGCGGGGAACAATCCAGTTTGCTTAGTTTCGACGAAGATGCCGATATCGAGTCGTTGGCTCAGGAGATCGTGCGCCAGCCCGGCGTTGTCCGGGTGGAGCCGAACTATATCCGGTGGATTCCTGAATCCGAACCGGGCGCGACCGCTCATACGCTGGACAGTGTGAAATTCCGCGGCGCCGACGGCAGCACGCGTTTTGTTTCGATGGATCAATTGAAGAAGATGCGCACCGTGAAGAAGGTGAACGGCAGAACGCAGGCGGTTCCCTCCTACCCGGTGGAAGGATACGGCCAATGGGGTTGGTGGTCCTCCAGCGCAAACATCATCTGGCCCGAAAAGGTTGTCAGCCCGGCAGTGTGTGTGATCGATACCGGCGTCGATGCCAAACACCCCGATTTCATGGCGGGCTCGTCGTCGAGGATCATCAACGGATACGACTTCGTGGACGATGATGCCACTCCCAACGACGATAATGGGCATGGCACGCATGTTGCAGGCACGATCACGGCGGTCATGAACAACAAAAAGGGCGTCTCCGGTATTTCGAACGGCAAGGTGGTTGCCGTGAGAGTCCTGACGGCCCAAGGCTGGGGCACCTCCTGGAACATCGGCGAGGGTATCGAATACTGCGCCAACCGGACGGACGTCAAAGTCATCAACATGAGCCTGGGTGGAGCCGCAGCCAGCAGTTGGGAATTTGCCGCGCTGGAATATGCGGTTACCCCTACTACCACGGTCATTTCCTCCGGTCCATTTGCCGGTTTGAAAGGCAAGGGTAAGCTGGTGGTTGTGGCGGCGGGCAACGAATCGACCAGCAACTATTCCTTCCCGGCGGCTTGGGCGGCTCCGTTCGTTTGCGCAAACGGTTCCGATACCTACCCGTTGGATTGCGCCGATAACACCATTGACCAGGCATTGATTTCAGTGGGCGCCTCTCGTTCGTGGTTCAGCATCAATAGCGATACCAATGCTGACGGATTCTTGTGGGTGGATACGGACGGGGATGGGCTGGAGGATGGGAACGAACTCTACTACCCGGATGAATGCGCTGCGGACTTCTCAAACTACGGCGCATGGGTGAACATTACCGCCCCGGGCGAGGACATCCTTTCGACTGTGCCGTATTCCTATCCATTCTACGATGAATACTACTGGGGTGAAGATCCGGACAACGACGGCTACGAATCGTACAGCGGGACCTCGATGGCTGCGCCGCATGTAGCGGCGGCGGCGGCTCGTGCATGGAGTGTCTTCCCCGCGTTCACAAATGCGAATGTCAAGACCCAACTGCTTGCCACGGGCGATACCTTCCTGAGTTTTGCTTCAGACCCGAACATGACCGACCCCACGGCTGGCTACGCCGATACCGGTTATCAGGGCGAGGCGCCTTACTGCTGGCCGGATGCTACGAACGGTGTTTTCTATGATTCATCACACTTGGTCCACCTGAATGTCGCTGCTGCCATGAATCGGGGCGCTCTCTGGGCGGAAGTGTACGATGCCGTTTCGGGTATCCCCCTCAAGGGCGCGACCGTCAAAGCGTTTATCGGCGCTACACTCAAGGATACGACAACGCTTGCCTTTGACGGCGAGTATTACACCGACCTCCTCAACCTGCCGGCTGGCGCGACGGTGGATGTAAAGGTCAATAAGGCTGGCTACACCTACGGCGATCAAGTCGTTGCTCATCATGTGGTTCCTGCCGGTTACTTTGACTGGGGTCCATGGCTGACCGTTGGCGTACCGCCCAACAACAAGCGCATCCATGTCGTTGCGGATTGGGAATTCGCCAATTCCGACCTCGACCTCTTCACATGGGAAGCGAATGTGACCGGCCCGGGCTTCATCGTGGGTCCATGGGATCCTGGAAGTAGTGGGTTCTATATCGATGAAGGCGACCTGACGGACGTTCCCTACGCCCGTTGGAACCGGGACGGCGGCTTCGGCGATTTCCTGCCGATGGAATCCATCAGCATCGCGCCCAAGCCCGGCACGACCAACATCCCATACTACAACGCCACAGTGGCTGACTATTACGATTTCCTGGTCACCGATTACGCCGACCCCGGCATGTTGAATAATTATGTCATCGTGCGCGTGTGGGTGGGCGGCAAGATCATCGGGTTCGCTGAGAAGTTTAACACTTGCGATACTGATGGCGCCAACAATATCGCCGGCGACGGCGACGATGAAGTCTGGTGGTGGGCTGGCTCCATGAACAAAGGTGTCTACACCCCCGGCGATTTCTGCGGTGTTGGCGATACCTGGGCGAATAACCCAACAGATGGTGCGTGGCCCTATCGCGAGAATACCCGCGACTCAACATCCGGCATTCCCGGCAGACCGGGCACCAAGTAAGAGCTTTGTAAGAAGTTTGTAAAAATCAGGCATCCGTTTGCGGATGCCTGATTTTTCATTTCGTTTTTGTGTGGAATGTCACTTTTCGGTAAAATATGCATCTAATGAGTAGTCATGAGTATGGAAAGAAATCATAAGCGAGGAATAAAGAAGTATGTCTTCTAATGGAAATGCGAAGCATGTAAAAGTATTGGTATTGGGATCGGGACCGACAGGTTATTCCGCGGCATTGTACGCGGCGCGTGCAGAGTTGAAACCGGTCGTGCTGACCGGGATGCAGTTGGGCGGGCAAGCCGCGTTGACCTACACCATCGAGAATTATCCCGGTTTCCCGGAGGGTGTGGGCGGGGCGCAGTTGGGCGAGTTGTTTCAGAAACAGGCAGAACATTTCGGGGCAGTGACCGAGTTCGACATGGCAAATTCGGTCGACCTGTCGAAGCGTCCCTTCAAAGTGACAACGGATAATGGCGAATATCTGGCAGACGCGCTGATCATCGGCACGGGCGCCAGCCCCACGCACCTCAACGTCCCCGGCGAAGTGGAACTGACCGGGCGCGGCGTCTCATACTGTGCCACCTGCGACGGCTGGTTCTTCAAGGACAAGAAGGTGGTCGTCGTTGGCGGTGGAGACAGCGCGCTCGAAGAAGCGTTGTTCATCACCCGTTACGCCTCCTCCGTGACCATCGTCCACCGCCGCGACGAACTGCGGGCGGGCGCCATTTTGCAGAAACGCGCCAAGGAACATCCGAAGATCAATTTCATCTGGAACACGGTTGTCACTGAAGTGCTCGGCACCGAGAAACTCGAAGCGTTGAAACTCAGGAACGTGAAAACCGGCGAAGAAACCATTCTGGAAACCGACGGGTTGTTTATCTTCATTGGTCACATCCCGAATACACAGATGTTCAAGGGACAGCTCGAGATGAGCGACTTGGGGTACATCAAGGTCAATGAAAAGATGGAAACGAGCGTCCCGGGTGTGTTCGCGGCGGGCGAGGCGGCGGATCCGCACTTCCGACAGGTGGTCACCTCGGCAGGGATGGGCGCGGCGGCCGCCATTCAGGCGACACGCTTCCTCGAAGCGGAATCAGAATAAGACGCAGCAGGAATCGAACGGGACTTCCAGTGCCGGAAGTCCCGTTTTTTTGTCGAATCATGTAAAAAAGTGACAAAAAGTACTTACTTCCGGTCTTTATTTCGGATAAAATTTTATCTATAAACCCTTTGGAGGAGTCATGAACAAAATATCGATCATCGGCGCTGGCATGACTGGCGCCACCACTGCACACTGGCTGGCTGAACGCGAACTGGCCGATCTTGTTCTGGTGGACATCGTGGAGGGAGTTCCGCAGGGCAAGGCGCTCGACATGCTCGAAGCGATGCCCATCGTCAACAAGGATGTGGAGCTGGTCGGTTCGAACGATTACGCGGCGACCAAAGGCTCAGATATCGTCATCATCACGGCAGGGATGCCCCGCAAGCCGGGCATGAGCCGTGATGATTTGCTTAAGGTCAATGCCGAGATCGTGGGGAAAGCCGCCACCGAAACGCTGAAATATTCACCGGATGCCATCTTCGTTGTGCTGACGAATCCGCTCGACACGATGGCGTATCTCGCCATGAAGATGACCAAACTGCCGCGCAACCGCGTTATCGGGCAGGCGGGGATTTTGGACTCGGCGCGTATGCGCGCCTTCGTGGCATTGGAGACGGGTGTCAGTGTGGAAAACATCAATTGCTACGTGCTCGGTGGACACGGCGATGAGATGGTCCCGCTCACGCGTCATTCGAACATCGCTGGGATCCCGTTAAAGGAGTACATCCCCGCCGACAAGCTGGAAGCGATCGTGAATCGCACGCGCAAGGGCGGCGGCGAGATCGTCAACCTGTTGAAGACCTCCGCCTATTATGCTCCCGCCGCGGCGTGTGCCCAAATGGCGGAAGCCATCCTCAAGAATAAGAATTTGATCGTCCCGTGCGCCGCCTACATGGACGGTGAATATGGCTTGAAGGATATGTTCTTCGGTGTGCCCGTGATGCTCGGACGCAATGGCATGGAAAAGGTCATCGAATATTCGCTCGATGAAACGGAGCGAGCCATGTTCGAGAAGTCGGCAGCGGCGGTCCGAGAAACACACGACGCATTGAAGAGTTTGGTCACATTCTAGCGATAGTCTGAGGTGAAAGGTCGAAGATCGCAGGTTAAACCGGGCGTTCGACCTTCAACTTTTGACTTTGAATCCAAAAAGGAGAGATTCCCATGATCCTGCATGAAAAGATCGCTGCTCAATTACCCTCCTGGCGCGACCGAATGAGGTCCCTTGCCAAGGAACACGCGGATGTCGTTGTCGATCATGTCACGGTGGGGCAGATCGTCGGCGGTATGCGCGATATCAAGTCGTTACTGACCGATGTCTCGTTTGTGGACCCGGCGCACGGTATCATCTTCCGTGGTCTGCCAATCCCCGAATTGCTCAAGAAGCTGCCGAAGGCCCGCGGCGGCAAGATGCCGTTGGTGGGAGGTTTGTATTACCTGCTCATGATCGGCGAAGTGCCGACCAGGGAACAGGCGCTGGAAGTGGAAGCCGAATGGGCAAAGCGCGCCGAAGTGCCCGATTACGTCTTCAAGATGCTCAAATCCATGCCGAAAGAGACTCACCCGATGACGCTCTTTTCGCAGGCCGTGCTGGCACTGCAGAACAGCTCGGTCTTTGCGCATAAGTATCATGAGATGAAAAAGGATGTGTACTGGGAGGCGGCGCTCGAAGACAGCCTCAACCTGACTGCGAAACTACCTGTCATTGCCGCGTATATTTACCGCATGAAGTATTTTGGTGAGAACAAGAAGCCGAAATACAATCCCAAGCAGGATTACGGCATGAACTTTGCGCGTATGATGAAGGTTGCAGATAAGAAGGGTTATGCTGAACTTGCCCGCCTGTACTTTATTCTGCACAGCGATCACGAGTCGGGAAATGTTTCGGCGCATACCATGCACCTCGTCGGCTCAGCGCTCTCCGACCCGTACCTGTCCTTCTCCGCGGCGTTGAACGGTCTTGCCGGTCCGCTGCATGGACTCGCCAACCAAGAGTGCCTTGGCTGGTTGATCGATGTCAAGAACAAGTTCGGCGGCGTCCCGACCCGCGACGAACTCTATAAATTCTCGTGGGATACGCTCAACAGTGGACATGTCATCCCCGGTTACGGACATGCCGTTCTGCGCGTGCCCGACCCGCGTTACATGGCACAGATGGAATTTGCCAAGAAGCGCTTCCCCGACGACGACCTCGTCCGTCTGGCAGATATGGTCTTTGATGTGGTACCTCAGGTATTAAAGGAACAGGGCAAAGCGAAGAATCCCGCACCGAACGTCGATGCCATCAGCGGCACGTTGCAATATTACTACGGTGTGCGCGAATTTGACTTTTATACCGTGCTGTTCGGTATCGGTCGTGCCCTTGGGGTGACCGCCAACTATGTTTGGGCGCGCGCCCTCGGCTGGCCCATCGAACGCCCGAAGTCACTGACCACGAAGATGCTCGAAGATGTGGTGGCAAAAGCAGCGCAGCCAGCGCCTGCTTCATAAAAAGAAAATTCCGGAGCCGAAAGGCTCCGGTTTTTTATAACATGATATTTATGCTGCATTACAGTTCGATCGTGAATGCTGTTCCTTTGCCGGGTACTCCTTCGCTTTGTACTTCGATGATCCCGCCGTGAGCGAGGACGAGTTGTTTAGCAATCGCCAGCCCCAGTCCGCTGTGATTGCGTTCAGAACGCGACCTGTCACCGCGCCAGAAGCGGTCGAAGATGAAGGGTAGATCTTCGGATGCGATTCCCGCGCCGGTGTCTTTGACCATGATCCTCACGCTTCTGCCTACGCCTGAGGTTGCTCCCGTTTCGATAGAAATTGTGCCACCCTGTGGTGTGTGACGCAGGGCGTTTGATATAAGGTTGGACAGAACCTGATTAAGCCGGTCATAGTCGGCGTTGAGTTCCTGGTGCGAATTTGAAACGTTCGTTTGCAGGTCAATGCCCTGAGATGCGGCTTGGGTAGAAAAACTCGAAGCGAGATCCTGTATCAGGTCGGCGAGCAGGAAGCGGGTGGGATGAAGCAGAAGTTGTCCCGTCTCGGCAAGGGAGAGAGTCTGCAAATCGTTCACGAGGCGGGTGAGCAGGCGGGTCTCATCCAGGGTGGCATTAATATGCTCGGATGTCGGCTGATAGACGCCATCCACGATGCCTTCGAGATTGCCCTGAATGATGTGGAGCGGGGTGCGAAGTTCGTGGGCGACATCGGCGGTGAGATTGCGGCGCTGTTGTTCGGAGCGTTCCAGGTCGCCGACCATTTTGTTGAAACGTTTGATCAACTCGCCGAACTGCGGCGAATTGTCATCTGGCACGCGGACGGTGAGATTTCCCTCGGCAACGGAATCGATGGCGCTGAGGATCTGTCGTAATGGTCTGCCATAACGGGAGTACAAGGTGTAGATGGTGAAGATCAGGAGCACAACCACCACGATAGGCGCGCCGCAGGCAAGCAGCCATATATTTCTGACCCCGGAATATTCCGAGAAGATCCAATACAGAAAGGCGGCGGTACCCCCGATGAAAAGCAGCAGGGCACCGATGAATAAAATGGCGCAGGGAAAGTAGCGCCTCTCGCTGCGTTCTTGTTGAGGAGAGTCGTTGGTCATAAGGGACGATCAGTTTCTTTCCATGAAACGATAACCGATCCCATACACCGTCTCGATCATGGACTCGCCCGAGGCGGATTCAAGCTTCTTGCGCAGGTTCTTGATGTGCGAGTCGACGCTGCGATCCATACTGGAGGCGGCTCCGTGCAGGTCATCCAGAAGCTGTTCGCGCGTGAGGGTCTGACCGGGATGGCTGGCGAGAAGATAGAGCAATTTGAATTCGTTTGGGGTCAGCTTGATCGGATCGCCGTTGAGAGTAGCAAAGTATTTGTTCGTGTCAATTTTCAGTGTACCCACGCGGATTACGCTTGGTGCTTTGACTTCGCCGCGTGTCCGTCGCAGCAGAGCACGGACACGTGCCATCAGCGCGCGTGGCGAGAACGGTTTGATGATGTAATCGTCCGCGCCAATCTCGAGCCCGGTGACCTGGTCGATCTCCTCGGAGAGGGCGGTGAGCATGATGATGGGCACGTCGCTTTCGCGGCGCAGGATGCGGCAGACTTCCTGCCCGTCGATGTGCGGGAGCATCAGGTCAAGGATGACGAGATCCGGTTTTTCGCGCCGGGCAACAGCCAGTGCAGATTGACCATCACCTGCGGTCAGGACGCGGAATCCATTCTTCTCTAGGTAGTCGCGGGCGAGACGGGCAACCTTGGGTTCATCGTCGACAACAAGGATAAGCTGAGGCATGGAGTGAGTATAAAGTAGAAAATGGTGAGTGGGGAGTGGTCATTGTATGGTAACAGCGATCTTCGCCTTGGCGTGACCGGTTCCCAGATAAGACATGGCTTCGTTGATCTGGTTCAGAGGATAGATCCGATCAATGACCGGTTTGACCTTTCCTGACTCCATGAGCTTACGCATGACCTCCATGTCTTCCCGGTTGAAATTGGCAATGAAGAACACCACTTTCTGGCTTGCTCGCATGGAGAAAAGGCGCATTGGGATGATGTGTTTGAGTGGACCGATGACCTTTCCTTTTGGTCCACCAATGATGACTACGGTTGCCTTTGGTGTGAGTATGCGCCTGCATTCGATCCATGACCTGCTTCCCGCGACATCGAGGAAGAGATCGTAGCGTTGACGGGTACGGGTGAAATCTTCTTTGGTGTAGTCAATAACAAGATCCGCACCGAGAGAGCGGACCATTTCCACGTTTTTGGTGCTGCACACGGCGGTGACTTCTGCGCCGAGCGCTTTGGCGATCTGCACGGCGAATGTACCCACGCCGCCGGAAGCGCCGTTGATCAATACCTTTTGCCCCGGCTGGAGGTTTCCATGATCGCGCAGACCCTGCAGTGCTGTAAGCCCTGCAATGGCGACTGACCCTGCCTGCTCGAAGGTGATGTTGGCGGGCTTACGGGCGATTCCCTTTTGCACACAGACATACTCAGTGTATGCCCCGCTGCGCCCGCCGAAGACTTCATCGCCTGGTTTGAAATCGGTGACATCCCTGCCGACAGCTTCAACGATCCCTGCGAAATCGGCACCGAGACGATTGTCCTTGGGCTTGAATAGTCCGTTGCCGAGGCGGGCAAGGAACATGCCAGACATACCATACCACTCTGCGGGATTCACGGAGGTGGCACAGACTTTGACCAGGACTTCATTCTCTTTTGGGGTGGGCTTTTCCACCTCCTCGATTTTCAGGACATCCATTCCATATGAGTGAAAAACAACAGCTTTCATGGATCGATTTCTCCTTGGAAGAATTTTTCCAAGAATATCAATCCATTGTGGAGGAATTATGGATGATCCCGTCAGGGATTGTGGATGTTACCCCGGAAAACAGGAGACAAAAACGGCACTTTTCACGGTGCCGTTTTCGATTCGGTAGTATCTTATTCGTTCACATGGATCTGGTTTTGGGGACCAAACTTTTCCAGTTTTACGATACGTGCCTTGTCCCGTAACTGCCAAGGGACGATCTGTTTGGCATGTTCGCGGTTGTCCGTTTCGATGATCGCCCAGCCACAATGTTCGCCATCGTGGCAGCCCCATTCGAAGTGATGAAGATAGCCGGCAGCATGGATTTCCTTGATGACGGCGTCACAATCGTCTGCCTCATGGGGTGATTCAACCAGATATCGATCCATCGTATTACCTCACTTGTAAAATACGGATAAGATATGTCGGATTATATACCTGTTTCCATCATTGCGAGCCGTCCTGAGCGGAGCCGCCGTTCGTTGACGGCGAAGGCGAAGCATCCTATTTTCATTTATAAGATTGCTTCGTCGCTCACTGTCGTTCGCACCTCGCAATGACGGGGTCAACTTTGCGTCAACTTATCGATCAGGAAGGCATAATCGAGGGCGATCTCTCTGAGGAAGTCATACCGTCCGCTGGCGCCCGCGTGACCGGAGTCGTAGTTGGTGTAGAGGACGATCAGGTTGTTGTCTGTTTTCATCTCACGCAGTTTCGCCGTGAACTTGGCGGGCTCCCAGTAAGCCACGCGCGGATCATTGAGTCCCGTTGTGATTAGCATGTGCGGATAGTCGGTGGCGCGGATGTTATCGTAGGGGGAATACGACATCATGTAATCGAAGTATTCCTTGTTCTCCGGGTTGCCCCATTGATCGTATTCGAGCGTGGTCAGCGGGATGGTCGGGTCGCTCATGGTCGTGACCACGTCCACGAACGGGACTTTGCAGATCACTGCTTTGAACAGGTCTGGGCGCATGGTCACGCACGCACCGACAAGCAGACCGCCTGCAGAAGCGCCCTGAATGGCGAGTTTATCCTTCGACGTGTATCCTGTCCCGATGAGATGCTCGGCGCAGGCGATGAAATCGGTGAAGGAGTTTTTCTTGTTCAGCACCCTGCCGTTTTCGTACCATTCGCGTCCCATGTCCGAGCCGCCGCGAATGTGTCCGATGGCGAACACAAACCCACGGTCCAGGAGGCTGAGGCGGGTGGAGGTGAAGAACGCGTCAATAGTCGCACCATAGGAGCCATATCCGTACAGTAAGGCGGGATTGTTTCCGTCCCTCTTCAAATCTTTTTTATACACGATGGACATGGGGACTTGAGTCCCATCCGGCGCAGTGGCATGGATACGTTCGAGGGTATAGTTCGTTTTGTCGTAGCCGCTGGGAATCTCGTCTTCTTTTTTGACTTCCCATTCACCAGTGCCCACATGGTAGTCGATGACCGAGTTGGGCGTGACAAGGGAAGAATAGTTCAGCCGCAATCGATCGGTCTTGAATTCATGGTTGCCCGCCAGATGGACGCTGTAGGCTGGTTCAGGGAAGTGGACATATCTTATGTCGCTCGTCCCGTCCGGCGCGCTGATGCGGAAGTGGATAAGTCCGCCTTTGCGTTCTGTGACAACGATGAAATCCTCGAATGTATCGACATGTTCCACCAGTACATCAGGTCGATGAGGGATGATGTCCTTCCAATTTTCCCTGCCAGGCTGCTCGACCGTCGCCACGCTCAATTTAAAGTTCTTGGCTTTGTCGTTATTGACGATGAAAAACTGCCCCTTGTGGTGCTCTGCGATGTATTCCAACTCTTTTGCGCGCGGTTGGATGACGCGCAGTGCGCCATCGGGAGCGTCTGCGGAGATAAAGCGCATCTCCCGCATCGTCGTGCTGAGATGATAGGTCGTGATATACGCGTTATCGCGCGTCTTCATCACGAACAGGAAAAATGATTCATCGGTTTCGTGAAAGACAAGTACATCCTCTTTCGGGTCCGTGCCAAGCTTGTGACGGAATAATTTGTTCGGCCGTTGCGCCTCATCGAGCGTGACGTAAAAGATTGTTTCGTTGTCATTTGCCCATTCCACGCCACCATGTTCGTAGGCGCTCCCGAGGGCATTCTCGATGGATTCGGGATACAGCGCCCCGGTTGTCAGGTCCTTGATATGAATCGTATAGATTTCCCTGCCGCCAAGATCAAGCGAATATGCTAATTTAGCCCCATCGGGGCTGACCGAAACCGCACCGACACTGCAAAAGGATTTTCCCTCTGCCAGCGCGTTCTGATCGAGTATGACCTCTTCAGGACTTTCTGCCAGATCCTTTTTGCGGCAGAAGATGGGATATTGCCTGCCCTCCTCGGTGCGCTCGTAATAAAAATAATCGCCTCTTCTCTCAGGGACGGTTGAATCCGTTTCCTTGATACGCCCCTTCATCTCGGAAAATAGCTGTTCCTGCAACGGTTTTGTGTGCTGCATCATCTTCTCAAGGTAATCCGATTCGGCGCGCAGGTATTTCATCACCTCGGGGTCTTCGCGGTTCCTCATCCAGTAATACTTGTCGATGCGTGTCTGACCGTGCTGGGTGATGGCGTGCGGGCGTCTAAGGGCGGCGGGGGATGAATTCATTGTATTGGTTCCTGTTGGCTTATTTTTGGCGAATCCTGCGTCTGATAAATTTTCGCGATGACCTCTTCGAGCGGCGGATCGGAGATGGTGATATCGACTACACTGCCCGCGTCGGTCACGTGGGAAAGCACTTTTTCGACAGGTGTCTTGCGCGTGTCGAAGCGAAGTTTGACGCCGTAATGACCCACTTTCAAAATCTCGACACCTGCCATGAAGAAATCTTTCGACACTTCGTCCGCATAACGCACCTCGACCAGTTTCGATGTCAGAAACTTGCGCTTCAGGTTCGAGACCTTATCTTCATACACGATCTGCCCGTGGTTAACGACGATGACGCGTTTGCACAGGGCTTCCAGGTCGCCTGCGTCGTGGGAGGTGAGCAGGACCCCCACATTTTCGAGCCGCGCCATTTCACGAATCGCATCCCGGATGTGTTGTTTGGCAACCACGTCCAGACCGATGGACGGCTCATCGAGCAGGATCAGCTTCGGGCGGTGGAGGAGCGAGGCGGCGACTTCGCAGCGCATCCGTTGCCCGAGTGACAGCTTCCGCACGGGAATCTCCAGCAAATCCTGGATCTCGAAGGCTTCGGCGAGTTGCCCGATGCGCATCTTTGTATCGCGCTCTTCCATCTCGAAGATCTTCCCGAATAGGACAAACGTGTCCACGGCGGGAAGGTGGTACCACAACTGCGGGCGCTGACCGAAGACCGTGCCGATGTGATAGGCAAGTTTCTGCCGTTCCTTCCACGGGGTGAAGCCGAGAACTTTTGCCTCGCCGCTGGTGGGATGCAGGATGCCGGTGAGCATTTTGATGGTGGTGGATTTGCCCGCGCCGTTGGGACCGATGAAGCCGAGCAGTTCGCCCGCATCCATCTGGAACGTGAGTTTGCGCACCGCTTCGACGGAACTGTACTCCGGTTTGAAGAGTGAGTGCATCGAACCGCCCAGCCCGGCGGCTTTTCGCTTGGTTTGAAAGGTTTTTTGGAGGTTGATAACTTCGATGGAGGGCATGTCTCATTTTAACACGTCAAATTACAATACCGTTATCTTACCAAGCTGACAGGTGGGCGATTGCTCATAATGGAATATACTTGACCATCGGGTTTTTTCCGATCTCAGTGAACATGACCACTCTAGACCACGACTCTTCTCTGCAACCGTCGGTTCGTGTGCGCGTGCCAATACGGGTCAAAATCACCCTGCCGTATTTGCTTTTATCGTTGGTGCTGGCTGTGGCGGCGGCGTACCTGACAACCCAACTGGTCATCGAGAACATCGAGGAGCGTTTCAACAAGCAACTCTATGAAGCGGGGAAAATATCGTCCGAATTGATGGTGAGTTATGAGACACAGTTGTTGGAGACGTTGCGGCTGCTGGCGAATTTGCAGGGAGTGTCGGATTCCGTTCTCGCAAAGGATCCCAATACTCTGCGATCCCTGACCCTGGGTATCGTTGCCAACGATCGACTGGAAGCGGTGGAATTCCTCGACCTGCACGGAAATCATGTACTTTCCATGCGTCATCGTCCCGGTGGCAACCCGGAAGATTACGATTTCACCACCGGAGAGCAGACCACCTTCTCCAGTCTGGAGATCGTAAAGGGTATTTTGTTTCGAAAAAGTGATGACCGGGGCGACAAGTTTGCGGACCTGGTAGAAACCGATTCTGGTTATTACCTGTATATCGCTGGACCGATCTACGACTCGCAGTACAATCTGGCGGGCGCGGTGCTCGTGGGCAGGTCACTGAAGACCATGGCGGCGGATATGCGTGCAAGCACGTTTGCCCAGTTAACCTTTTACGACTTGTCGGGGAATCCCATGGAAAGTACCTTGCCGTTTACCCAAAATTTGACCTCAGAGGTGGCGCTGCTTTCCACATCGACTGGTGATACCAGCAGTCCAAAACGGAATATTACTGTGGCGAATATCCCCTTTACAGAGATTTTGGGAGTTTGGGAGGTGCGTGGGAACTATCAGCTTGGCGTCATGGGAGTGGCAATCAGTCAGAACCCCGTAATCCAGGCTTCCACCGGTTCGCGCTGGCGGATATTTTTCATCGTTGCCACTGCAAATTTTCTGATCATTCTCATCGGTGTGAACCTGGCAAACAGGATCACCGAGCCGCTGATCCAATTGGTGCAGGCGGCGGTGAAAGTATCCAAAGGTAATCTGAATATCAAAGTCAAAACGCAGACCAACGATGAAATATCGATCCTGACCGAAGCGTTTAATACCATGGTCGCCAGTTTGAACCAGTCGCAGATGGAACTGATCAAGGCATACGACAGCACCCTCGAAGGTTGGGCAAAAGCGCTGGAACTGCACGATAGCGAGACAGAAGGGCATTCGGGACGTGTGACCCGGCTCACACTCCGGCTGGCGGAGGCGATGGGTATTCAGGGAGAGGAGTTGGTCAGCATTCGCAGAGGCTCCCTGCTCCACGATATTGGCAAGATGGGTATCCCGGATTCCATCTTGAACAAGAATGGCCCGTTGACCGAGCAGGAACTGGAGATTGTACGGAAACATCCCATCCATGCCTATAACATGTTGAAAGATATCGATTATCTGCGCTCGGCGCTGGAGATTCCTTATTGTCATCATGAAAAGTGGGATGGCACGGGTTATCCGCGGGGGTTGAAGGGAGAGCAGATCCCGATCTCTGCCCGGATCTTTGCCGTGGTCGATGTATTCGATGCGCTCGTCAATGACCGTCCATATCGCCGCGCCATGCCGCAGGAGGAAGTGATCCGATACTTGCAGGAACAGGGCGGCAAACACTTTGATCCAAAAGTGGTGGAGGTCTTCATGCGGGTGATCCGAGAGAATGGTTTGACTGCATGAACGCGACCGGATATGAGACATCCATCGACCAGGAACGGCAAAAGACCGTTTATATCTCCGCCGCCATCTTGATCCTGTTGGTATTATTGTTTTGCCAAATCCTTGCCTTGATCTCGGGGGGAGCCAGCAACTCCGGGCAGGACCACCTGCCGCTTTCGATACGCGCCACCTCCCGGGCTGATTATGGACCTGGAACGGGTACGTTTGTCGTTCCCCCGGTTAAGGAAGATATCCTCCTGCAAATTATCACGGACCTGCAAGGGACCGGCGACCCAAAAAATAGAATTGCCACCCTCGAAGTGAATCTTTCCACGCCGGTGCCAACAATGACTTTGGACTCAAAAGCACCGACATCCACTGTTCCGCCAGCCACTCCGACAATCCTTCCTTCGGCAACACCACAGGCGACGGTTACACCGACTGTGCAACCAACCTTGACCAGCACAATCATTTACGTCACACCTTCCCCGACCTCTTCAATATCCACCCCAATCGCACAACCGACCGCCCAACCGAAACCGACGCGGAAGCCGACAAAAACGAAAAAGCCAAAATAGTAGTGGGGCAAATGGGGAGATGGACAGAAATGTTCGAAAAATTTTCAGAGTGAAAACTTCTTGTAAAACGGGGAATATTTCATGTGGTTCGGAATCACACGAAAGAGATGACGTGGAGAGAAACTTCTCTTTCAATCACAATGATATAATCCGTCCGGTTCGGTAAACACCCCGGTTGTCTCCAAGCTCTCACTGTAACATCAAAACACCATGGATGCCAACAATCCCGTCGTCACACTCTGCGTCGAGGGCATACGGGCTGAATTGGAAGATCGATTCGATGAAGCGCGCCTCTTCTATCAGCGGGCATGGGATGCCCGTACCGATCATTACACAGCCAGCATTGCCGCACATTACCTGGCGCGTTGCCAGGACACCCTCGAAGATTCTCTGACATGGAACCTGCTTGCCTTGGAATACGCATATGCCGTCAAGGACGAGCGGGTGCAGGACTTCTTTCCCTCGTTGTACATGAGTTTGGGAAGAAGCTATGAGATGCTCGGGGGGAAGGTGCAGGCACAGCGATATTATCGTCTCACTGCTGGATTGGGATTCATCTCCCAACTGGATTCGGAGGACGACGCGGTCAAATGGTTGAAAATCTTCTTTTGGATTCAACCGCGCGGGGTACCCAAGTAGGGGAGTCCTTTCCATCTGTACCGCCGGATTTACGTCATTGTGAGGGACCTCCCTGTAAATCGAAACACGCCCATCGTTGAAACGATGTACAATTTAACCATGACCCTGTCCAAGCGACGTATCTTTACCCGCCGTCATAACACTTCGCGTTTTCGCCTGCCTATTGGCTTGATTCTGGTGGTCGCGGCAATCGGTTTATGTCTGCTGATCCCTGCCAGCCCGATCAGTTTCACCGTTCTGGACCCCTCAAGCCGCGAATTTCCCACCCCTCCGCCGTCATTGACGCCTCCGCCCACGCCGACGCGGGAGCACATCGGACGCATCATCTTCACCTGTACGAGGGGGGACTACAATCAACTCTGCCTCATCAATGCTGACGGGACAGGCTACCAGCAACTGACAAACCTCGAGGCCAACAGTTACTACCCTGTCTATTCTCCGCTGGGAGGCTCCATCGTCTACGCCTCGAATCAGAACGGCGGCGTGTTTGACCTGTTCTTGTTCGTGTTCGAGGGCTCCCGGCTCATCCGCCTTACAGAGTTCATTGGGAACGTGGTTTCCCCCACCTTTTCTCCGGACGGGCAGAAGATTCTGTTCGCGAATCGCGCCTCCGATGGACCGACCTCCCTGTGGACGATGGACAACACCGGGGAAAATGCCGACCTCCTCTTCGCGGGCCCGAGCGCCATTGTCGCTGCCGATTGGTCGCCGGATGGGAGCACCATTGCTTTTGCCATGTCGGTCGATCAACCCGACTCGTACGAGATCTTCCTCATGAACGCGGATGGGTCCAATGTCCGGCAATTAACCTACGGATTGCCGGGAATCGGAGGCAGCCTCGATTGGTCTCCGGATGGGAAGTACCTGCTTATCTATGCCGGTCCGCCGGGCGATAAAAATATCTTTCTGGTTAACGTGCTGGAGGAGACCGCCGCGCAACTGACCAATGGAGGAAACAACGCAGCCTCCTCCTTTTCCCCCGATGGTCAGTGGATCGCCTTCAACTCGTTGCGAAATAATGGTCAGGCTGATATATTTATCATGCGCCCGGATGGAAGCGATGTCCGGCAAGTGACAGACAACCCCGAACCAGACTGGCAACCGCAATGGGAACCCTAAAGTTGGAAAGCAGGATTTGGAGTACAGGATGATGATAAAAAGGCTCGCGCTGGCATTTATTGCTTTGACATTGTTGCTCCCTGGCTGTTCTGCATTGCCTGACCTGTCGACATTTCTCCAGACGCCGACCTCCATACCGGTCAATTCTCCGCAACCGACTGCCACGCCGTTCGGATTGCCCGCCTCCAACACCCCGGACCTGTTCGTGATTAACACAGAAGAGCCTACCACAACGCCGCCGACGGGTACTCCTGAAATCACCTTCACTCCCACCCAGACGTTCACCCCAACTACGCGCCCAACAATCACCCTGGAGCCGATTGACCCAAGTCTGTTCACCCCCTCCCCAAACTATTTCCTGTCCGTCCAGCGCAGCACGAGCCAGATTGTGTGGGGAAGCACCTGTGACGGAGCGCGCTCCATCAAGTTTGTGGTGCAGGTGACACCCTCCCCAAAATTGAAGTACGTCTTGCTATTCATCAAATTGCAGGACAAATACAGCGCCTACTCCACCGACTGGGGCGCGGGTGCCATCCTCAGCGACAATGACCAGGGCGTCTATTTCTACACCATCGAGTTGAACCAGATCGCCCGCTACCGGACGTTCGAAGACGCCTGGTTGCAGTATCAGTTCGTCGCACTCGACCGATACCGCAACGCGATTGGGCGCTCGGTCGTCTCACGCACCGAAGTCTCCCTCACACACTGCAAGGTCTTCAATCCATGACCGTGGAAAAGGTTTCCCTATGAAAAAGTTCATGCCGGTCCTTTTGATCACAGCCCTGTTGAGCGGATGTTCCAGCCTGGGCCCTCTCCTGCAATTTGCATCCACACCAACGCCGCCACCGCCCACAGAAACCTTCACTCCCGCGCCGACAGTGACGCAATTCCCCACTCAGGACTTGTTCGCGACCTCCACGTTCACACCCACCTCCATTGTTCCCACCTCCGATGACCCAACCGGGGAGGTTGCCGAGCCAACGGTGGATCCTTCCCTCCCGACAGAGACGCCTGAGCCCCTGCCAACGTTTGCTCCGCCTTCAAATATCAACTCCGGCACATACTTCACGCCGACAAATAAAGGCTTTCTTGCAGTCTTGATCTCGAATAATTCGTTATACTGGAACGAAGGTCCGTGCATGCCGCGCTCGGTCAAGTTCTCTGCATTCGTGGAAGACCTCGTCAACACAGACAAAGTCCTGCTCTTCATGCGTCTGCGCGAAAAGAAGAACACCCTGAACCTCACCGACTGGGGCGGCGGGGCAATCATGCTCAAGGCCGATAACGGTTCCTTCAATTACACGGTCACTCCGAGAAATATCAGCAAGTATTATTCGTTCAAGGATGCCTGGCTGGAATATCAACTTGTCGCGCTAACCGAGGATAACCTCGTCATCGGGCGCACCCAGATCTACGACCGGAATATCTCCCTCATTCGGTGTATGCCCGTCCCGTGAACTTTCCTCCCAACCTCCTCTCGCTTCTTCACCGGACATCGAAACTGGTTGCGCTGACTGGAGCCGGAGTCTCCCAAGAGAGCGGCCTCCGCACTTTTCGCGACGCACAAACCGGTCTCTGGGCGCAATACAAGCCGGAGGAACTTGCCTCTCCCGAAGCCTTTGCCCGCGATCCCAAACTCATCTGGGACTGGTATGCCTGGCGGCGGGAGGCGGTCAAAGCCGTGCGCCCCAACCCAGGACACTACGCGCTGGCGGAAATTGAACGGCGCGTTCCTACTTTCATGTTGATCACCCAAAATGTGGACGGTCTGCACCGCATGGCGGGGAATCACAATGTGCTCGAATTGCACGGAAACATCCAGCGCGTACGCTGTTCCGAATGTTCCCTGGTTGTCGAAACCTGGGACGACGACACAGAATCCGTGCCGCGATGCGCCTCTTGTGGAGGGTTGCTCCGCCCGGATGTTGTCTGGTTTGGCGAGGCTCTTCCGCGGGATCAACTCGAGGCGGCGGTCGAAGCGGCGCGGAGCTGCGATATCTTCTTTTCGATTGGCACGTCCGGCGTTGTCCAGCCTGCCGCATCCCTTGCATTTGCCGCGCGCAACCGAGGTGCGGTAGTGGTCGAGATCAACGCCGAACCGACCCCGCTTACCGCAAAGGCGGATTACGTTCTTCAAGGCAGGTCGGGAGAGATTTTGCCGGAGTTGGTGGCGGCGGTTTGGGGTGGCTGACTTAGGGTGTCCGCAACTCAAAATTATCGAACTCGAACAAGGCTTGATCGTCCGCCTCGGAGATTTCGATGGCGAGCGCCACCCTGCCGTTGGGAATATGTTCATCGGTGATGGACGTGAGGTAGCGACCGTTGATGAAGAAGGTAAACTGTGGACCCTCTGCAATCAGGGCAATGCGGTTCGATTCACCCGCCCGGATCAGGTCGGTCTCCGTCCATTCGATCAGGGTGATCCATTCGCCGTAATATTCGTACAGAATATACTGCCCCATGGCATTGATCCCAAAATAATAGAAGTTCCCATCGTTGTCTTCGCGGAAGACAATGCCGTAATCCGCGTATTCTGAGCCGGAAACTTGCCGAGCTTCCACGCTGAGATGGAAGTCGCCGACTGCCTTGGTGTTCGCCCGCACCCAGCCGATGAACGATTTGTGAGCGGTGGCATCCCATCGGTATTTTCCATCGGTCACCCGATAATCGACTTTGGCAAACTCGTCGTCCGCGGTTTCGTTCAGCCATTTATTCTTGTTCGAGTCGAAGGTGTCCGTCAGGACAATCTCCCACGTATCGGCGGCGTTCGTGGCAGTGGCTTCGAACGCGACGACAGTCTCGGTCACCTGCAGGACCTCTGCGGTCGCGGTGAAATTGGGTGTCGGTGTGGAAGAGGGAGTGGCTGTAGGCAATGGGGTGGGGGTTCGCGTGGGGGTGGCGGATGCAGTGGCTGTAGCAGAAGGAAAGTAGTGGGCGATCAGCGCCTGTGGGTTCGGTCTGAGCCAAAACAACGCCGCCGCAACTGCTACGCCGCAGCACATGGCAAGAAGTCCCAGCGCCGCCCAAAGAATCGGTCGCCGGTCGGCTTTCTCGTCTTCGTCAAAGGGGTTGGAAATGGGGGTCTCGTTCATGTCTGCCTCTCCTGGGCCGATTGGAATCTGACTTCGTATTCCCGTTATTTTACCTGTCCACCGTGTATTTAAAAAGAAAAAGTGACGACCTCTTTTGAGCAGAAATCGTCACTTGGGCGAATGTCTATTTCAAAACTACACCGCTTCGTCCGGGGACTGTGAAATGCAATTTGTCGGTCATGGAAATGTCAGACGCCTCTCCGAAAACTGGCTTGGGAGCTTTGTTCGCTTCAACCGTGACGTGGACCTGCTGAGGCGATTCTGAGACGTTCACCGCAACGACAAAAGTCTTTCCTTCAAATGAACGCGAGTACGCGTAGATGCCGTCCGTGGACCACAAGCGTTTGAAATCGCCGCGCCGCAGGGCAGAATTCTTCCTGCGCAGTTCAGCGATCACCTTGACGTGGTTGAGCAGGTCTTTATCCCACTTCGATTCATCCCATGGGAAAGACTTGCGGCAAAAGGGATCGTGCTCGCCATCCATGCCGATCTCATCACCGTAATAAATGCACGGCGCACCGGGGTAGGTGAACATAAAAAGCAGGGCAAGTTTGAGCGAATCCTTATTTCCACTTACGCAGGACAGGAAACGAGGCGTATCGTGGCTATCCAACAAATTTAACTGCGCATAGGTTATATCCGGTTTATATAGTCTCAGGTTGTGATCGATCCGGTTGGCAAACTCGTGAGCGTCGATTCCGTGATGGATGCCGTGATAGTTCGATTGCTGGTGAAGAACTCTTTTGTCAAGATGCTTCCCACCGAAGAATGCCAGCATGGGCTTTGTCACCTCGTAGTTCATCACCGCATCGAACTGGTCGCCCTGCAGCCAGCGCTGTGACTCGTGCCAGATCTCCGCCACGATGTACGCCTCGGGGTTGATCTTCCGCACCCGCTGGCGGAACTCCTGCCAGAAGGAGTCGTCGTCGATCTCAGTGGCAACATCCAGCCGCCAGCCATCGATGCCGAATTTGATCCAATGCTCGGCAACGCTGAACAGGAACTCGCGCACGGCAGGCGTATTGGTATTAAATTTGGGCAGGGCAGGCAGGTTCCACCACGCGCGATAGCCAATGGCTGTGAGGCTGTCCTCGTGCTGGAGCGCCCTCGCCTCATGCGGACCCGGGTACGCGCCCCACTGTTTTTTGCCGCTCAGGCGTTCAGGGTCGAAGAAAAACCAATCTTTGTACGGTGAGCCGTCGCCGCATTCCAATACGTGGTGGAATTGCCAGAAACCGCGCGAGGCGTGATTGAACACTCCATCCAAAACGACGCGAATGTCCTTCTTGTGTGCCCTGTCGAGCAGAAATCGCAGAGCATCATTGCCGCCAAGCAGAGGGTCCACGTTGAAATAATCATAGGTGTGGTAACGGTGATTCGACGCGGAGGCAAATATCGGGTTGAGATAAAGAGCCGTGATTCCCAGGTCTTTCAGATAGTCCAATTTGTCTGCGATCCCGTACAGGTCTCCGCCTTTGAATCCGTGCGGGGTGGGGGGGGTGTCCCAGGGTTCAAAGGGCAGACTGTGAGCGGGGTTACGTTCGCTTTTGGCAAAGCGGTCGGGGAAGATTTGATAGAAGACGGCGTCCTGTACCCAATCTGGTGTTGTTGCCATGGAGAAACCTCGATGTTGGATTAAAGTAGGACAAGAGGTCATCTTGTCCTGTTTTTTGATTCTACTTCATTTCGATTGGGCGGGGAAAAACGACAACGGAATTTCCACGCGGCGGTTTTAGTCGTTGACCGAGCCGAACATCATGCGCTTGAACAGGGTTTGTTGCAGGACGAGAAAGACGATGATGACGGGGATGGACATGATGATTGCCAGCGAGCCCAGGTAGCTCCACGGTTGTGCGCCACCCGAATATTGTGATTGCACGATGGCATAGATGGACATGGCGATGGTCACGTTTTCCGCCTTGTCCACGAACAGCCAGCCGAGGGCAAACTCTGAATATGCCATCAGGAACGCGATCAACCCGGTGACCGCGACCGAAGGCAGGGAAAGCGGCAGGGTAATGCTGAGAAAGGTTCTGAGGTCTCCCGCGCCATCCAGAAAGGCGGCTTCCTCCAGTTCCTTTGGAATCGCTTGAAAGGCGGCGCGCATGTTCCAAATGCTGAACGGCATGGCAAAAGCGGAGTAGACGATCACCAGCGCCAGCAAAGTAGTACGGATCTTCAACAGCCCGAGGATGACATAGAGCGGGGTCATGAACGCCACCGGGGGGAGTACCGCCGTCAGCAGCAGTGCGAACAGTCCCGGTCTGCGCCCGGGGAAGCGGAAGCGCGCAAAGGCATACGCCAGACTGATGCCCAAAACGACGGAGATCAACGCTGCGCCAATGGAAACCACCATGCTGTTCTTCAGCAGGATTTGAAAATCCACTGACTGATAGGGTCTATCCAAAACAGCCAGAAACGCCTTGAACGACCATTCCTTTGGGAAGAAACGGAACTCGGTGGGACGGCTGAGGAGAGAACCGTCGAATGCGAGACGCGCCATGCCCCAGATGGGCAGGAGCACGAACGTACCGATAATGGCCAGCCCAAGTTGTGTGGCGACCTGCCGGAAGAGGGATATCTTACGCATAAGTCACCCCCTCGCCTGCCTTGCTCCAGCGGTTGAAAAGCAACACCAGGATCATCAGGACAATAACGGCAATCACGTTGATGACTGCCGAGAAGGAGAACTGCCCCTGCGCGCCGAAGGCACCGGACGGGTTGAAAATATTGTATGACTCGGTTGCCAACGTGGCATTGCCAAAAAAGAAAGTCTGAAATAAATAGAACTGGTTGAACGAAAAAATGGCGCGCACGATCATAGCAGGAACAAGCAGCGGATATAACAGGGGCCAGGTAATGAATCGAAACGTCTGTCCGGCGGAGGCCCCATCCATCGCGGCGGCATCGTACACATCGCGCGGGATCATTTTCAAGCCCACACTGGAAGCGAGCATCATAAACGGGAATCCGTACCACATGGCGGCAAGCAGGAACACCACAAGCCAAAGATCCGCGGACTGGTTCCAGTTGTTGAAAAAACCGAAGGGGATATTCTCTCCAAAATCCTTTACTGCCAGCGCAAGCCACCCGGTGTCGGGGGTAAAGATATTCAGCCACAGGAGCGCGCCAATCATTTCAGGGATTGCCCAGGGCAGGATGAAGACCGCCTGCCAGAACTTTCCGAGTCTCAACCCGCGTTGCCAGAGCAGCAATGCCGTCCCCAAACCCAGTGCGCTTTGAAGTAAAACTGACAGGACAGTCCAAAAGGTATCGAAAAAAAGGATGTTCCATGTGGTAAAGGAACCTGAGATATATCTGAAGATGACCGGGTAGGCGCCCAGTCCAATGAAGTTTACCTTGTTCGCGCGCGCACCAAAATCAACGGTCGTCGCCGGAACCTCCCCGGTCAACCCTCCCCAAATCGCCCGCCAGATACCGCCGTTGAGTCCATCGCGCAAGGACGTCACGTTGAAGTCGGTCAGCGAGATGGCGACCTGAAAGAACAGTGGCACCAACGTCAGCAACGCAAAAGCGACCAGCCCTGGGACCAGCCATGGAAGCGCCCGCAAGATCTCTTTTCTGGATGGTTTCACCGCTTCTTCACGCTGCCGACGCCTGTCTCGCCACCACCCGGCGACGAGCCTCCCCGATTCCTTCAATCCCTCCGCCGCAGCAAACGAGAGTGGAACCGTTGCCACGAGGATGTACTGCGCCCACTTGGTACGCCAGACCAGCAGAAAGAAAATATCCACGAACAGCCAGATCGCAATGAAGCGGTCTTTTTTCCACGTTTTTGCGATGCCAATAAGAGCGAAGATGAAGATAAGCCCATCCGCACGAACCGGGAAGCTGTCCGGGTTCCAACTGATTGGCACCGACATGGACAAGTGCATCAATTGTTGCCACATCGGATAATTGGCGTTTTCCACATTGGGATTAGTCGTGGTCGCGGTCACTGCTTCGTATGTAATGCGGATGCTCCCGACCGGGTCTGCCCAGTAGAACGGATTACAGAGGAAAAAAACAAGGATGGCGAGCATCCCCCATAACACCGCATTCCGGAAATACTTCTTGAGTTCATTGCTTTCTTTCGCGCTAATGAACCAGTCGATCAGGATGGCGAAGCCGACCGCGGAATGCAGGTACTTCGACGAGGCACTCATCCCTAGGAAGATGGCGGAACCAATCAGCAGGATATTTTTCTTTTTCCCACTTTGTCGTTTGGAAAAATAATAGGTCAGCGCGGTTGCCGTGCTCATCAGGGCTGCGAACCCATCCAGCATAACCTGCGACGTGTACTTGACTGTGAAACTGTGAATGGCAAGCAACAACCCGCCTAGCGGATTCATCAACGCCAGCAAGAACGCCGTGGTCGTGCCCCATACTGTGGACATGGTCCGTGCTGCGCGGAGAAGGTCGGGCGGGAGCGATCTGGCAGGATTGGCGGTGATGGGCACATCCGCGATAAGTGGTTCCTCAGGCAGACCCAGGATGCTCAACCCGAACATGATCTTGGCAAGTTGGGGATGTTCGGGGCGGTAGTTCGTTTCCAGAAAGCCGCGCCAATTCGAAGTCCGGATGAAGTGCGCGAATTCCTGTCCGGCGCGCAGATAATCATCCTCATCGTAGTCGATGGAAAGGGTATTCGCCGCGTAGGTGCGCAATCCGAATGCCGCTGCAACGACAAGCAAAACAAGGAGGGTACGCAGGATCATCTGGGTTGTTTTGTTCATAAGAGTACTGTTCTCGCAAACCTGGATAGTATAATTGCCTTTGGATATTTCGACATGGATATCGATCTCAACAGCCTTGACCCGGATCTGCGCACCGCAAAACTTTCCGGCATTGCTTCCGCTTCCTTCGGGTTGTTGAGTCTCTGTCTGGCGATCATCCCCATCTGTGGCGGAATAACCAGCATTCTGGGTGTTGTTTTGGGGTTATACAGTTTGAAGACCGAACATAGCAAAATTGCCATTGCCGGTGTCATCCTGTCTGGACTGGGGGTATTGATAACAATCGTCTATGCCCTGTTCCTGTTTCTCTTTCAAAAGTGATGAAGCAATTATTTCAATTTGAAAATATACGCCTGATAGGGATGTAATTCGGCAAGCGGTCTGTAACCGGTGAACATTCCACCAGTGATATTTAGATTGTTTGCCTGGGTGGTATCCAGCAGGGATGTGACCGTGTGCGTGCCATCGGCAAGAATCGCATCGGGCAGGCCTAGCGAATATTCAAAGATCGGTGTCCCTTTGAGGTTGATCAGGATCAGTACGTCTTCGCTGTCACTGTGGCGAAGGATCGCATATACGCCGGAATTGCCGGTTTCGAGAACGGTCAAATTGCCGTCGCGTAGGACTGGGTGTTCGGCGCGGAGTCTCGTCAGCATGCGGTAGAGGTTGAGCAGGGAGCCCGGGTCTTTCTCCTGCGCTGCGACGTTGACTTGTGTATAACTTGCATCCGGCATACGCCAGGGTGTGCCGGTGGTAAACCCGGCATTGACGTCCGCGTTCCATTGCATGGGCAGACGGATGTCTTCATCCGGCTTTCTGCCCTGCATGCCGATCTCTTCGCCGTAATAAATGAACGGCGTTCCGGGTGATGTCAGCAACAACACAGCCGCGAGTTTCGCCTTTTGTTCATTTCCGTTCAGAACACTTATGACGCGGTTTTGGTCATGGTTGGTCAGGAAGGTGGCGTAGTTTCCATTGCTGATGTCTTTCAGAGTGAACGCCCAGGCGCCGTTGATGCCGGTATTCGACTCGCCCGCAACGCTGTTGACGAATCCGCTGGCAAGTTCAAAGTTGAAGATATGGTCGGTCTGCCCGGCATATTTTGTAGCCAGGAATGCGCCCGCCCCGTACACTTCGCCGACCGTGTAGGCATCCGGTTCAATCGATTTATAAAATGTGTAAAACTCCTTGAACCACTCATGTGTCGCCTCGGTATTCTCGATCTTGGCGCCCTCTTCGATCAGATGTTTCGCCGCGTCAATGCGGAAGCCGTCCACACCGATGTCTTCGAGCCAGTAACGGGTTACTTCCTCCATTTGTGCGGTAACTTCGGGGTTTCGATAATTCAAATCTGGCATGCCGCCCCAGAAGAAACCATAGTAATTCCCGCCGTTGCCCTGATGCCAGTAATTTCCCGTTTCGTTCGACCAGATGTACCAGTCCCGGTAGGGCGAATTGACATCCCGGTTTGCATCCACGAAGAACGGGTGCTGGCTGGATGTGTGATTAAGCACAAGGTCGATGATGACTCTGATGCCGCGCTCGTGCGCCTCCGTTAGCAACTTCCTGAAATCATCCATCGTGCCATATTCCGGGTTTACCGCGTAATAGTTCAGCACGTCATATCCGTGATAAGAGGGAGATGGATGGATGGGCATCAGCCACAAGGCATTCGCGCCAAGTTCCTGGATGTAGTCCAATCTTTGGACGATGCCATTGAAGTCGCCGATGCCGTCCCCGTCGGAATCCTGGAAGGAGCGGACGAAGATCTCGTAGAAGACCGCATCACGCCACCATGCGGCTGGTTCCGTTTCCGGGGCGGCTGTCGCCTCTTGAGCCGGATCAGGCTCAGGCGTTGGTGGAAGCGTGGTCGGCGTCGCGGGAGTACATCCAATCAGGATGGATGTCAAAAGAAAAAGAGTGATTAATTTTTTCATGGAAAAAATCAGGGCGGTCGACCTGACCGCCCTTAGCGTGTTTAACCTTTTACGGCTCCGGTCGTGAGACCGCTGGTAATGTATTTTTGCAATGCGATGTATGTGATCGCCACCGGCAAGGCAACAATGATTGCCATGGCGGCAAACCGGTTCCATGGAATGGCGTTGGCGTATTGTCCTGTCATGTTGTAGAGGGTCATGGCGAGGGTATAGTTCTCAGGCTTGGTGAGGAAGAGCCACGAAAGGGCGAACTCTTGCCAGTGACCGATGAAACCGAGGAAGAAGGTTACTGCAAGCTGCGGGACAGCCAGCGGCAGAACGATCCGGAAGAAGATTTGGTTGGAGTCCGCGCCGTCGATGGCGGCGGCTTCTTCCAGGTCGAGCGGGATGGTGTCGAGATAGCCTTTGAGATTCCACACGGCAAAAGGCAGGGCGCTGGCGACCATGGCGATGCCGACTCCCCACAGTGAATCGCGCAGGTTGAAGACCAATTTTCCGGTGACGCCCTCCGCGCAACTAAATATTGGTTCCAACGCGGTGATCCCGTTTCCACAGTCAAACAGGCGGAACTGGTTCAGCAACAGGTAAAGAGGCGCTGAGAGACCTACGGCGGGCATCAATAGTGGAATGAATAGAAGCACCATCAATACCTGCCGCAGGGCAAACTTGAATCGTGAGAAGGCGTAAGCAGCCGAGACCGCTACAAGCAGAGCCACCAGGCCGACGCCAAAGGACAGGAAGAAACTGTTGGTGAGCAATTGCGTGAACGTGACCGGGTTGGCGGTGGGGCGGTCCATCACCTGCTGGTAGGCGACCAGGGAAAATTCCTTTGGGATCAATTCGAGCGCCGAGGGACGGGTGGTCTTGGAGCTGAATGACAGGGTGATGATGTACATAATCGGGAACATCACCTCCAGCGCGATGGCGATGGTTAATATCTGTAAAAGGAGTTGCCGCCAAAGGGGCAGATCGCGCCCGCCCTTTTCCCCGGAGGTGTTGATATTCAGGATGCGGGCAATAATGTTCTTGTTTTGGGTTGCCGTGGTCATGGTCATGCTCCTAGGTGTAGCTTTCCGTTGCCCGGGTGATTTTGTTGGTGACAAGGAAGACAATCAGCGCGACAATGAAGATGAAGACCGAGAAAGCGGCGGCGGCGCCATACAAACGCAGGTTGCGTACCAGGTCGTAGGCGAATGTAACGAGAATCTCAGTACTGCGGGCGGGACCGCCGTTCGTCATGAAGAACACGAATGCAAACAGGTTGAATGAAGTGATAAAGCCATACACTGCCGCAGGAATCATGGCCGGGCGCAACAGAGGCACTGTGATATTCCAGAACTGTTGAGGTCCACTGGCGCCATCAATGGAGGCGGCTTCGTACAAATCTTTGGGGATGCTCTGCAACGCCCCGGTAGCGACGACAGTCATGAAGGGCCAACCAAGCCAGAAGTTGGCAATCATCATGGCGTAATAGGCAAGGGTAAGAGGCCCGGTGGGCAGGAGCCAGGGAATGGGAGGCGTATATTCGGTCAGCCACCGGATGCGCACCGGGTCGGTGGCACCAAACCACTGGGAAACCGTTGTAAGGAACTGGTTCATGGCTCCATTGGTTTCATGGAAAATGTTCTGCCAAACGACTGCCACGACCAAGGGAGGAATCACTACCGGCAGGATATATATCGCCCGATAGACTTTTTTGAACCATAAGCCCGGCGTGTTGAGCAATACTGCGATTAACACGCCGGCGGGCACGTGTACCATTACGTTGGTGATCGCCCACCAGAAGTTGTAGACCAGGACGCGTGTGAAATTGAAGTTTTGTACCGGAAGTCCACCGGTCAAAATGTCCGTATAGTTTTTAAAACCGATGAAATTGAGTTCGGGGGAGGCAAGACCGAAACGAAGATCCTTGGTCTGGAAATCGGTGAACGAGATGATCACCTGGTAGATCAAGGGGTAAAAAGTGATGACCGACATGACTGCGAAGGCGGGGACCAGATACAAATACGGGAGAATTGCCCTGCGGAAATCCATGCCTCGTCGGAATTTCATCTTAGCAGTTGCCATAAGGCGCCTCCGGTGTTGAGAATTATTTGAACACATCTATTATTATAGATGCAAAAAGACAAAGGTGGGCAGGGTATCCCCTGTCCACCTTTGTCAACGTGTTATTGCTCGATGAGAGATCTCATCATGAAGATTCGTGCAGATTACTTGTTGGCGGCTTCGGCGGCAGCCTTGACCCAGTCAGCGGCGGGGGTGCCGGCTTCGAAGACCTGATCGGTGCCGCAGAAGTTGGACCAGTACTTGCCCAGTTCAGGGACCTGCGGGCGGATGGTGGCGCCGGTGTTGAAGGCATCCACGAGACCCTGAATGAGGGGATCGGAGATGGTTACATCGGTGCGTACCGGAACGTGACCAGCTTCGTTCATCATCACGGTCTGGGAGGCGGCATTGGTTAGGTAGAGTGCGACCTCGAGAGCGGCTTCCTTGTTCGTGCTGTTCGGGTTGAAATAGAAACCGTCAACGCCGAGCAATGGAGCAGCGGGACCAGCGGGACCGGCGGGAAGCGGGGCAACGCCCAGCTTGTCGCCGAGGGCTTTCTTGTAGTCGCCCATCGCCCAGTTACCATTGGTGATGGCTACCGCGGTGCCTTCCTGGAATGGAGCAAGACCTTCGCTGTCGTTCTTGGACCAGCTGTTAGCTTTGGAGATCTGATACAGGTCGTTCAAGTATGTCATGGCATCGATGACGCCGGTGCCCTGGTCGGCAATGACTTTCCAGTTTTCATCAAAGATCTGACCACCAAAGGCACTGAAGAATCCATAGTGGTGGTAGCAGCCATAGCTGAACGCAACGTACTTGCCGTCTTCCATGATAGCTTTGAGTTCATCGGTGGTGGCTGGCGGGGTGGGGAGCAAATCCTTGTTGTACCAGAAGACCACAGCCTTCAAGGTTTCGGGAATGCCGTAAAGTTTGCCGTCGAGGGACATGCCGTCGATGCCAAGCTGATTGACGCCTTCGAGTTTGCCGGCGGCCAAATCGGTGATGTCGGCGATCAAGCCGGCGCGGGCATCGTCACCCAGGGAGTCGTTCGGGGCGATGAACATATCCGGGCCACCACCGGCGGCAACATCGGTGCGATACTTGTTGAAGACATCATTGAAGGGGACCTGCAGGACGTTGATCTTGTACTGCGGCAGGTCGATGGCGGCCTGCTCGAGCAGGGCGGTCAGAGCAACTTCTTCAGCGGAACCGGTGCCGTACGCGTGCCAGAAAGTTACTTCGATGGGCTCGGCGGCGGGAGGCTCGGTAGCCACGGGTTCTTCCGCGGGGGCCTCGGTCGCCGGGGCCTCAGTGGCGGGAGCGGGTTCTTCAGTTGCGGCGGCTCCACCACCACAGGCAGTGAGCACAAAAGCTGTGATCAGCAGGAGGCTGAACAGCAAATTCAATTTGGTTTTCATTTACTTCTTCTCCTTGTAGATTTTGGTACAAAATGGTTTATCGGTGTGTTTGCAGGTTTGGTTGTTTTTGTAGATGGTATCACCTCCTTTGTCGGTTTATTGGCTTGCTTCCACGGATTGATCAACATCGAGCGAAATGCCTTTGGGAGTGCTGTTCTTCTGTTCCGCCGCACTGTGGATGGCGACATTGATTGCCTGGACAGTTGCACCGATCAGCAACGAACGGCGTCCCAACATTCCAGTTGTGATCCGCACACTTTGTTCGGAGGCGCGCATGGCACGTTCCCGCACTGCCTGACGGATGGATGCTGTCAGGAGATCTCCGGCTTGCGCGACACCACCTCCGATGATTACAATGCTCGGGTTGAAAAGATTGATTAACCCTGCAATTGCTATTCCTATGAATGTACCTGCCCGTCTGAGAATTTCCTGTGCGTGGATGTCGCCGCGTCGCGCAGCTTCCGCCACTTCGTGAGCGGTGATCTTTTCCACGGGCAATTCCGACAAAATGGTCCGCTTCCCGGACTTGACGAGGGCCTGCCCCTGCTTGGCAATCGCGTGCCCACCTGCGAACGCTTCGAGACAACCACGGTTGCCGCAACTGCAGAGCGGACCGTTTTCTTCGATTGTCAAGTGACCAATTTCGCCCGCCGCTCCGGTCGTACCACCATAAATCTGTTGATTCAGAATCAGTCCGGCGCCAATGCCGCTTCCCACTTTGATATAGGCAATATTTTTTTCACCGCGTCCCGCCCCATATGCCCACTCGCCCAATGCGCCGAGTTCGGCATCATTGTTAAGTGTGACCGGGCATTCCCACATTTTTTCAAGCGCGGTACGGATGGGGTAATGGTCCCAGCCCGGCATGATAGGAGGCGCAACGACCATCCCGGCTTCGGTGATGACCGGTCCCGGCACGCCAATACCTACTGCCGAGAGGTCGGTGATGGCAAGCCCTTTCAATTCCAACAGATGCAATAGACTTTGATTCGCCTGATCAAGGCAGGCATCCGGTCCGGCTTTGATATCGAAGGGAACTTCGATTTCCTTGAGGATGCGGGCGGTGAAATCCGCCAAGGCGATGCTCATATGGGTCGCCCCCATGTCGATGGCGCCGACCAGACCGCGGTCCGGGTTGATTTCGAGTACCACTGGCGGGCGTCCGCTGGGTGCGGAGCGACTCTCTGCCTCCAGAACGATCTTGTTTTCGAGAAGGTCATTGACAATCAGGCTGACCGCCGCGCGGGTCAGTCCCATCTTATCTGCCAACTCGGAACGCGACAAACCGGTCGCCGAGAATCGGATTAGATCCAAGGCGGCATGTTTGTTAAAACTCTTAACATTGTATTCGGCGGGAAGCCAGTAAAATGTGCTCAAGTTTTCCTGTCAGTCAGATTGCTTCTTGCTGGATTTGTAAATATTAGCATATATTCATGAATTTTTCAAGTGCTTTAACAAAATATTAAGAGATCAATCCCTCCACGATGCAAAAAAGACAGCCCACCGTCAAGTGGGCTGTCTTTGTATTCAAATGTGCACGCGCGGTCAGCGAATGGCTTCTTCGGTGGCAGCGTCAAAGATGTGGATGGAATCCATGTCGAACGCGACCTGGGCCTGTTGACCGAGGCGCAGTTTCGAGCGCGGGTCAACGCGGGCGACAAACGTGTTCTTCCCGCTGACAAGGTAGAGGAAAATTTCGTTGCCCATCAACTCGGTTACATCCACTTTGACGGCGACCTTCTCTACGTCGACATTGGGTGGGATGAATTCGGAGTCGTGGATGTTTTCGGGGCGGATACCGAAAATGATCTCCTTGCCCACATGAGACTCGTACGGCTTGGCGTATTTCGCTGGAATGGCAACCGAGAAATCACCGGTATCCACCAGTAGCTTATCCCCGTCCTTGCGAAGCCTGCCGGGGAAGAAGTTCATGGCGGGGGAGCCGATGAAACCTGCCACGAACAGGTTGTTCGGGCGGTCATATAGATTCTGGGGAGTGTCAAGCTGCTGTAAAACGCCCTTGTTGATGACGGCTATACGGGTCGCCATGGTCATGGCTTCGATCTGGTCGTGAGTCACATAGATAAAGGTGGTCTTGAGGCGCTGATGCAGTTTGCTGATCTCGGCACGCATTGCCACGCGCAATTTGGCATCCAGGTTCGAGAGCGGCTCGTCGAAGAGGAACACTTTCGGTTCGCGGACGATGGCGCGTCCCACTGCCACACGCTGGCGTTGACCGCCGGAAAGTTGGCGCGGCTTGCGGTCGAGCAGGTCGCGGATACCAAGAATGTCGGCGGCTTCATTCACGCGGCGCTTGATTTCGTCCTTTGGTACTTTCCGCAGTTTGAGCCCGAACGCCATGTTGTCATACACCGACAGATGTGGGTAAAGAGCATACGACTGAAAGACCATGGCAATATCACGGTCCTTTGGGGCGACATCGTTCACCACCCGGTCGCCGATCAGGATCTCGCCATCGGAAATTTCCTCCAGCCCGGCAAGACAGCGCAAAGCGGTTGTCTTGCCGCACCCGGATGGACCAACCAGCACGAGAAACTCTTTGTCATCAACCGCGATGTTCAGGTTGTTGACAGCGATCACATCGCCAAACCTTTTGTAGACGTTTCTGAATGTTACACTAGCCATGGGTCTTTCCTCCGTTTCTTGAGAATATAGTGATTGGATTATACTCCCACTCAACGATTTGAGAATGGAGGATTGTCACAATTTTCATACGGGTTTTTCGTTTCAGACTACACCTGGGCAGGTCTCCGTTTCAGTGGTGTTTCGCACCGTGGAACTTTCCCTGTCAATCCCTGTTTACCAGCCAGACTCCCAATAAGATAATTGCGCCTCCTGCCAGCGAAACGTGCGTAATCTGTTCGTTCAATACAATTGCCGCGATCACCACAGCGACCAGCGGCTCAACATAAAGGAATACCCCTGTTTGCGCGGTGGATAATGCCTGTAACGCGTCATACCAGGCAATGTATGCCAATCCTGAACAAAAAACGCCCAGGAACAGGATACCAATCCATCCATTTTGTGTGAGATTGAAAACCTCCTTGAGACCCGGATCGGTCACGCCGGAAATGTTCTCGAAAGCTGGTCCCATGAAGAACAAGACCGATGTAAACAGCCATCCGAACGCCATCACGTAAAACATCATCAAACTGGCTGGATGCGATTTCAGTCCTCGCCGTGAAAGGATCGAGAATACCGCCCAATTCACCGCGCTGACCATGATGAGCGTATCTCCCGGAGCGCCAAATCTGCCAACCGAAATGGAACGTATGTCCCCTTTGGAACTGACAAGGAGCACACCCGCAAAAGCCAGGGCGATGCCAAGGGTTTTCACCAGCCCCAGTTTTTCTTTCAAGACCAGCCATCCCAGCAGCGCCATGAAGACCGGCGTTGTAGATACAATCCAGGCGGTGGTGCCGGCTTCAGAGGTCTGCAATCCATTCGATTGAAGCCATTGATGGAAAGTTATGCCGAGGAAACCAAGCAGGGCAAAATAGCCCCATTCCCTCCTGTCTGGCAGGATAAACTGATGTCGAAGGATTACCGCGAGTCCGAGAATGAGAACGCCGATTGTAAACCTCAACCAGACAATAGTCACTGGCGAAATGTCCTCCAATGCCACCTTGGTGGCGATGAACGACGCGCCCCAGACGATCACAGCGAAAATGGCTTCCAGATAAGGGACCAGTCTTATTTTGGGCATATCAAATCCTTTGGCGGAGTGTTTATAATAATATTATGGCCCGGTATCCGATGGTCTTGCCGAACCCTGCCGGGCTCTTACTGGTGTGACTGGAGAATTTTACATGGAAATATCCGATCTTCATGTTGTGACCGAAAAACTGACCCGCTTCAAAACCGAATACCAGATCGATATCCTCCCAGACTGGGGTGAGGGATCAGATGGAACCTGGCGGCCCGGAAAGTGGACGAGGGATGAATTGGACAGGCTTCATCGTTTTGTAGGGTTGCTCGCAGGCGCGATGGGCGGAAGTGAAAAATTCATAGGAAGTATTGGGGGCGTTCAGATTAAGAAGGCAAACATCGGTTCACATGGCGGGGAAGCGTTATCGCACCGTGTCAGTCTGTCGGAAAAGGGGCCATTTTCCGCATGGACGGTCGTCCATGAACTTGCCCATGCCTGGGATGCGAACCACGGCTGGCGGCTTTCGGTCGCCTTGGAGAAGTATACGGGAGGATTTACCAGCATCCCTCTCTCGGTCTTAAAACGCCTCTTCGGCAAACGCGACTCAGGCTTCTGGAAACCGGAGGAGCGCCCCGGACGCCGCGGACGTCTGCCCGGTTGCAACGCCTTTGGCTACTTTTACGGTGACAAACCCAGCGGCTCGAATTGGGCATTCAATCGCAAGGAGGATTTCGCCGAATCGGTTGCCATGTATGTCGGCTGGAATGGCAATAATGAATTATCTGCCCAGGCGCATGGAAGGGTGGAGAGATACCTCCTGCCAAATGGCGCAAAGGACAACTTCTTTGGTCAGGTGGATAACTGGGAGGACTATGCCCGGTATTTTTATCCTGAAAACGGGGATTATACAAAGACCAAACGCTGGCAATTCATCGACGAACTCGTCCATGACCGGATACAATTGAACTGAATCCAAAATCTTCCGTATCCAACACCGTGTATAATAGCCATCCGGAGGCTACACTTTCATGGAAATCACCTGGTATGGACATTCCTGTTTTCGTCTCACCGAACGCAACATGGCAACGGTGGTGACAGACCCTTTTGACAGCAAATCAATCGGCTATGAAGCCCTTAAATTGAAAGCGGATATTGTTACGGTAAGCCATGATGCACCCGGTCACAATAACGTCGACGCGGTAAAAGGGGTGTCGCACGTGATCGATGGCGCCGGTGAATTCGAAATTGGCGGCGTCTTCATCACCGGTGTCCAGACCGACGGTAATTCGGGCAAGAAAAAAAAGGAAAAATCCGCTCGCAACACGATCTACGTCTTCGACTATGAAGGAATCACCGTGGCACATCTGGGCGATTTGAAGGATACCCCCACACAGTCCGAGGTAGAGTCGCTGGGTACAATCAACGTGGCGCTCGTCCCGGTGGGAGGCGGAGGCGGTTTGAACGCCGCTAAAGCCGCGGAGATAATCAGCCTGATCGAGCCGAACCTCGTCATTCCCATGCATTATTCGACGCCCGCGGCAAAGGTCCCGCTCGACTCGCTCAATAAATTCATCAAGGAAATGGGACTCTCGAAACCCGAGACCCAGCCGTCCCTGAAGGTGACGCGTAGTGGACTCCCCAGCGAAACCCGCGTCGTCGTTCTGGAGTATCAAACGAGTTAAGGTATGGCAGTCAAAATCTTGATGACGTGGGATATCGCCAGTGAACGCGACCAGGAATACTTCGAGTTCATCATCGGCGAATTCATCCCCGGCGTGCAGAGACTAGGCTTGCAGCCCGCGGAAGCCTGGGCGACCATCTACGGCTCTTACCCGCAGATCCAGGTCGGTTTGCTCGCCGCAGACGCACCCCAAGCGCGCCGCATCCTTGCCTCAGGTGATTGGGGTGTCTTGCAGGATCGTCTGTTCAGTTATGTCAAAAACTTCTCCTACAAGGTCGTTCCTGAACGGGGCGGCTTTCAATTCTAGTCTGTAGCACGGAGCCAAAACTCCGTGTTTTTATTTACCCGGATGCAACGATCCCACTCCTGGTTTTTTTACCTTTGTACAGCCGAAGGCATATTGACGCTCTTCGCCCTTCTGTTGGTCCCCTCGGAAGGCGGAAGCGTTTCATGGGCGCGCCTTGCATTGGTCGGGATCATTGCCTTCTTTGCCGGATTGGGCATATATTTTGGAATCCGTCCTCCACGCGGACTGGAGAAATGGGCGCAGCCTCACATCATTCTTTCATCTGCGCTTCTCTCCCTGACCTTTGGTCTGCTTCTATTCCTTTTGCGTTACCTCGACCCTGAGCGACTCCTGCCGATTTACGAACGGCTGGGACCATTGTTGTGGTACCTGCTTGCCCTGACGGCGCAATCGATATTTTTTCTACTCTACATCAAGAATGGTCTGCATCCTGAGGCATTCAAACAGCGCAAACAAACGTATCTTTCAGCGCTCGTTGTCTTTTCGGCTTTGTTTTTCCTGTTCATCCTCGTCTCGTTGACCCGGCTGGGTATTACCCCCGATCCTGCCTATTGGGGCGAGCCGGGGGTGGCCCTCCTCGGCTGGCAGTTCGGACTTGCCCTCCTTGGCGGCATTCTCGTTCTCCTGCTCTCTTCTTCCATGAAGGAGAGTATTCTGGACATCATCCTCCCGCTCTCGATCTATATTGTTGCGGTTGCCCTCTGGCTGAGTGTTCCATTGGATGTGCTCGCAAACGGTTTCTACGTCACTATCAACCCGCCGACATTCCAGCCGTTTCCTTATTCCGATGCCGGTTACTATGACCGGACGGCTCACAGCCTCCTGCTTGGATATTCCTACCAGGAAGGGATTCCCATCCGTCCGCTTTTCATCGTCTATCTGGCTTTGCTCCACACCCTGTTTGGGGAGAACTATCCCGCCATCATCGCCGGGCAGACCGCCCTGCTGGCTTTGATCCCGGTGGTGTTTTATTTTCTCGGCAAGAAGATCCACAGCCGCATTGCCGGGACAACGACTGCCCTGTTTTTCATCTTCCGTGAATTGACCAGTCTGCTCATCACATCCAATACCCGCGTCACCAATTCAAAGTCCCTGCTGGTGGAATTGCCGACTTTGTTTTTACTCATCCTCTCCTGTTATCTGGTCTTCCGCTGGCTCGAGCGCAGAGAACCGAAGAGTGCCTTTATCGCAGGCGGAATGTTTGGACTGCTCCTGTTTATGCGGACACAAACTGTGATGATTCTTCCCTTTGTTCTGCTGGTCGCTCTGTTGACATTTGGCTGGCGGAACCGTTCTTTCTACGGCCAGGCGGCGCTTTTGGTTTTGGGAATGGCCGTCACGATCCTGCCTTGGCTGACCCGAAATTACGTCCAGACCGGGCAATTTGCGTTCGATTCAGCATCCCAATCCAAACTTCTTGCCAGTCAGTATGCCTACTCAGGAAACCTCGACATTCAAAATTACGATTTTGAGGGCAAAGGACTGGCTCAGGTGTTGATTGAATTTGCCGTCAAAGACCCGGGCTTCGTATTTGGTTTTATCGCAAACCATTTCCTCGCCACGGAAATCCATGGTGTACTTGCCCTCCCGCTGTTCAAGCCCTACAACGGAATTTTCGAACCGGTCAATCTGTACTGGGTGACATGGGATGGAACCCTCGAATGGTATAACGTCGCCCTGTTCCTTTTTTACCTTCTCATGATCGCTTTTGGCATTGGCAAAGTATGGAATCGCTGGCGATGGATTGGTCTACTGCCGGTTGCCTACAATCTGGGTTATGCCCTTGCTACGGCGTTGAGTCGTTTTTCCGGCTGGCGCTACGATTATCCGGCAGACTGGGTCCCATATTTTTATTTTGGCGTTGGCTTTGCGGAAACAGCCATACTGGTTTCGACTTTATTTGGCGGACGGGAGGTAAATTCACCAAAGATTCTCAACGACCACCGCAACCTGACCCCAATGCCAGTACTGTTTGTCTTGTTTGCCTTAATCGGGGCAATTCCCTGGGTGGCAGAGAAAATTCCATCGCCGCGTTATGCAAACCGACCTCCCTCATCCCTGATCGAGCGGGTCGTTTCGATGCCCGGCGCTCCGACATTAACGGACCTGCAAGTCTTTCTCTCCCGGCCCGAATCGTTCATGGAAATCGGTCAGGTGCTATACCCGCGCTATTTCCCTCGCAATAAAGGGCTGGAATCATCGAACCCCTGGCCCGTTTACGAACCGCGGGATTTTCCCCGGCTGGGATTCCTGCTCATGAACGAAAAATTCGATTTTGCGATCTTTCCCTCCAAAGGCATTCCCGAACCGTTTCCCCACGCCGCAGACGCAATTGTCGTCGGATGCAGGCGGGAGGAGTACGTAGATGTCAGGATGATTGCTTTTCCGGATTTGGATGCCATCCTCACGAGCACGCCGCTCACCGTACCTTGCTCCCCTTGATATGCGACGCATCTCTTCCAGACTTTTGAATTGGTACCGCCAAAATGGGCGGATTCTCCCCTGGCGCGGACATGCGGACCCGTACGCCGTGTGGGTCTCCGAGATCATGCTCCAGCAAACGCGCGTCGAGACGGTTCTTCCCTATTTTGAAAAATGGATGAGGCAGTTTCCCACGGTTCAGGCACTGGCGAACGCCTCCGAACAGGAGGTGCTCAACGCCTGGGAAGGACTCGGTTATTACAGCCGCGCGCGGAATTTTCATAAGGCTGCGAAAATCGTCGCTGAAAAATATAACGGGGCACTCCCGCGTGATTTGGATGAACTGGGGAAACTACCCGGAATCGGACGCTACACAGTCGGTGCGCTGGCTTCGATCGTGTTCGGCATGGATGAACCTGCGCTCGATGGCAACCTGAAACGGGTCTATGCCCGCCTGTTCGATGTGAGAGAAACGGTGGATTCTTCCGAGGGTGAAAGAATCCTGTGGCGGCTCGCCAGAGAGAACTTACCCAAAGGGGAGGCGGCTGATTTCAACCAGGCGTTGATGGACCTCGGCGCGTTGATCTGCCTGCCAAGGAATCCGCGTTGTCTGCTTTGCCCGGTGATGGAGGAATGCAAGGCGCGCAAGAACGGCACCCAAGAGATTCGCCCGGTGAAGAAGGCGAAAAGCGAGACTCCATCATATGTCCATGCGGCAGCGGTGGTCATGAAACGAGGCAGGGTCTTGCTGGCGCGACGACCGTCGAAAGGGTTGCTGGCTGGGATGTGGGAATTTCCGAATGTCCGAGTTGACGGCGACCCGGCAGGGGCGTTGACGAAAGCTATGAAAACGGCGTATAACCTCCGGCTTCGCGTGAAGCGGGAAACTGATCCAATTGGGATGTTTCGTCACGCCTATACTCATTTCAAAGTCACGGTGCACGTTTTCGACTGTGAGTTGATATCCGCTGTTATGGGGGAAGACCTAACGTGGATCCCGTTGAAGGACCTCGATGAATACCCGATGGGGAGGGTGGATCGCCAGATTGCAGAAACGATACGGCAATGATTCACACTTGAGTGTGAATAAAAATTAACGTAGAATAGGAAATATTCTCAAACAGGGTCGAAACATCTAAATTCAAGTTGTTGTGTCTGGGCAGATCGGATACTGCAGAAAGGTTGATAATGGCAAATAAAGAAGGTGATCCGGTAAAAGTCCAACTTATTGTGGGCGTCCTTGGGTTTATTGGCGTGTTATTGACTGTTTTTGTCCCGATTATTCGAGATAATCTGGAGCAGAGGAATCAGCCGACATCGACCCCGATTATCATTGTTGCGACCCCTACCGTTGTTGAATTGCCTGCAACCAACACCCCTCTTCCCGAATCGACTGCAACCACCGTGCCAGATACTCCCACGCTGACGCCGACCATCACCCCGACGCCGATCCCGCCTCTGGAAGCCGGGAAGGATTGGCTGGAGGATTGTCTCAGCGTCGTTTGGGCGGTGTATCCCGATTCGATGGCGGCGAACACGAACGGTAATTGTTATGTCGAGCCGCTGGCGGATTCCTTCTCTGTTCGGAGCGATCATATGGAGGTTTTCTTCAATGACCGGGCGGAAACGACGAGTGTGACTGGAATATTTGTTGAAATTCCGCCCGACTCTCTGGTGGAGTTCACCGTTCACTTGGAGGGTATCGATAACGGTGAATTGTGGATGGGTATTTTCGGCGATAAAACAATTGAGACAGACGGGCTTGTCCTTGCCGCGCCGGAAGGGAACATGAAGAATAGCGCTTTTGTGGTTCGCACCCTGCCAGGAGATGATAAGTACTTGACCAATAAGTTTAAAAAAGATTCCGGGAATTACCTGGTCGCGTTTGATGTGAACCCCAGCAAGGTGACGGGGCTCTTGGAGATTTACAATACGGTCGGATCCGCTTCGGTGCCTTCGCCGACCAAGTGGTTGTTCCTAGGGTACAGGACATCCGCTGGAACTTCGAATTTTATCTCGGGGTATTTCTCCGATCTTGTCATCACCCCGCGCTAGAATCAACGAAAAAACAATGACCCCGGTTTGATTGCCGGGGTCGTTTCATCTTATTTGCTTTTGCTCAACGTCACCAACACCATCGGTCGGCGCTTGGTCTCTTCGTAGAGATAGGAGCGCACGGCGTTGGCAATGTCTTTTTCACTGTCCCAGCCGCCGCCATTGACCACATCCATGATGTGACTGCGGACCTCCGGCAGAAGCGCCTCCGCATCCTCCGGCGAGACGAAGCCGCGTGTAATGATTTCCGGTTCGTGCAAAAGGCGACCATTGAGGCTGTTCACGCTGATGTCGATCAGGAAGAGTCCGTTACGGGCAAGTTTTTCTCGTTCGCGCATTACATCGTAATCGATATCGCCGATGGATTCGCCGTCCACAAAGACGTATCCGCCGGGGATGCGCTCGCCGAGTTTCATTTTCCCGCCGGAAAGTTCCACGATTTGACCGTTTTCCACAACCATCACATTCTGCTCTTCGACCCCCACATCGGTTGCCAGCTTGGCATGACGTTTCAACTGCCGCAGTTCGCCGTGGATTGGGATGAAGTGCTTCGGTCGCACCATGCTGATGAGCAATTTTTGCTCTTCCTGCGAGGCGTGACCCGAAACATGGATCGGGGCGATCGAGTCGTAGATGACATTCGCACCGCGTCGCAGCAGACGATTGATCGTCTTGCTAATGGTCTCTTCGTTGCCCGGAATGGGGTGGGAGGAGAGCACCACAGTATCGCCTTCCTTCAAGTCAAACTGGCGGTTTGTACCTGCCGAAAGCCGCCCAACAATGGACGATGGCTCGCCCTGCGAGCCGGTGCACATGATTGTGACCTTGTGATCCTGCATTTGCAATGCCTGGTCAATGGGTACGAGCAATTCGTCGGGGATATTTAGATAGCCTAATTTGCGCGCGATCTTCACGTTATCGATCATGCTTGGACCTGCCAGCGCCATCTTGCGTCCATGCTTTGCGGTGGCATCAGCCACCTGTTGAACGCGCGAGATCAGCGAGGCAAAGGTCGCCACGATGACGCGTCCTTTTGCTTCGGTGAATACCTTATCGAAGGCGGGACCGATCACAGACTCGGAAGGAGTCCAGCCGGGGCGCTCCGCGTTGGTCGAGTCGGAAAGCAGCAGGTCCACGCCGCGACGCGAAAATTCGGCCAGTTTGGCGAAGTCGGTGGGCCAGCCGTCGACGGGGGTCTGGTCGAATTTGAAATCGCTCATGTGAACGACAAGACCGGCAGGTGTGGTAATCCCAAGCCCCACCGCGTCGGGGATGGAGTGGCAGACGTGGAAGAACTCCACCTTGAATGGGCCAATCTCCACCGAGCCACCCGCCTCCACTTTGTTGAGCGATGCTTTTGCCGCAGCGTTGTTGCGAGCCAGTTTTCCCTCGATCAAGCCCAGGGTCAGGGGTGTTGCGTAAATGGGCGCAGGGACATCGCTTAATAAATGATGAATCGCTCCAATGTGATCCTCATGTCCATGTGTGATGACGATCCCCACCACTTTGTCTGCTTTCCCGCGCAAATATTCATAATCCGGGATGATATAGTCGATCCCCAGCATGTCGTTATGCGGGAACATGATGCCGGCATCCACCACCAGGATCTGGTTTTGGAATTCATAGGCAGTCATGTTCTTGCCAACTTCCCCAAGTCCACCCAGGGGAATAATCTTTAATTTTCCTTGCTTACTCATAGAAGTGTTTTAATCCTCACTTATTTAAATTATTTTTATCCGCCGTCGGCGGTTAAGGTCCTGTATAAAAATAAAAGACCCTCACTGACTTGCTCGCGAGGGAAGTTCCATACTACACTTGCGATTGCTCGTACCTGGTAATTTCCAAGTGCTCTCAAACAAACGGCGCTTCGCGCCGTGAAAGTCAAATCCAACGTTGGGGAGTATAGCAGGGGGATGAGGATTTGTCAAAGTGGATGACGTTAACGTTTCGTTATAGTGGGATGAAAAGCCGCCTCCCTCCAGCCGGGAGCTGTCCCCGTTTCCTATTTTTGCTTTCTCAACCGTTTTTGCCTCTCCATCAGCAGGTTGAACTCAATCTGCTTTTCCTGAATTTGTTTCTGGATTTCCTGCTTATTTTTCTCGTCGCTTGCCGAGACCAGCATCTGTTTCAGCGCGGCAATCTCATTCAGCAACTCTACCTCACGGGATGTAAACCCACCATTCTTCAGCACCGACTGCGCCACGCGGACATCCTCCGGCGTCTCGAAGTACGCGTTCAGGTCGATGGGCTTGCCTTTGCCGGAAAGATTATCAAACTCGCCGCGTTCCTGCGCCTGCTTGATCTTTTCTTCGATTAATTTGTCGAAATTCATATGTCACCTCTACTCGGGCATGTACAACCCGCCGCTTTGTTCGAGCCAGTCTGCAACACGTTCCACGGCGGCGGGAATATTGTTATCCGACATATCCAACGTCAAACTCGGCAGTATGGAATGGGCGATCAATTCGCGCATCAATTCCTGTTCGCGAATGAATGGGGTCAGATCATTGTATTGTGCGGGATTGCCAGAGACTTTCAATCGTTCCTCGCGTGCCGCTTCAAAACTTTCTGGTGAGCGCGTACAAAACACGATACGGAAATTCAGTGGCAGGAGGCGCTCTTCCAGCCAGCGGAAGTCGTAGTCTTTGTTATAGGCCTGCTTCTGATACGCCTGTGTGGAGATGTGGAAGCGGTCCACAATCCATGAGTAATATTTCTGCAACTCGAACATGCGCGCCCAGGTCCGGTACACTTCCATTGCCAGTGCCTCATCCTGTGGTTCGAAGTTGATTGGTCCGCGCCCCCAGGGATAATTCGTGAATGTGCACCATTCGGCGGAGATCAGTGGAGAATGATAACGATATTTGCGCGGTCCCACCACGCGCGGGTGTTCGTTGAGTTCGAAGGCGATCTCCGTCTTGAACGTCAGCCGCGTGCCTTCGAGGATGATTTTTGGAGTAAGTTTGTTTCCCATATGATGGGCAGTATAACAAAATTGACAACTACTGTCACATCCTGTAAACTCCGTCCATGGACATAGACCTCGACCTGTACCGCCACGAAGTGCGCGTTTCGACCAATCCGCTGGTGAGGCTTTCGGCGATTGATATCTCGCCGGATCACCCCCAGCGGACGTTTGTTTTCATTCATGGGTTCGGTGGGCAGGCGGAACAATGGCAGTACCAGATGCAGTTCTTTGCCGTGGAGAACCGTGTCATTGCCCTCGATCTGCGCGGACATGGACTCTCCGATAAGCCGTCCAGCGGTTACAATATGTCCCGCATTCTCGAAGACTTGGAAAACGCGCTGACCTTATTGAAGGTTAAGGGGAAGATTGTGTTGGTGGGACATTCCTTTGGCGGGGCGGTGGTGACGGAATACGCCCTCAAGAACCCGGACCGTATCGACAGGCTGGTTCTCATCGCCACGGCGGGGGAGTTTCACCTCAATCCATTCTTTCGGTTTGGGCTGAGCCTTCCCGCCTGGTTCCTGCGATTGATCGGACCGCTTACTCGTTCGTGGCTTCATGCGCCGCCTCATGCGCTCAAGAGGTTTTATAACGAGAATATGTCGCGCTGGAGCGGCTGGGATAAGTTTGCCAGGCTCGTTGTTCCGACGCTTGTCATTCGTGGGAACCGCGACCTGGTGTTTGAGAAACCTGCTTTTGCAAGAGTGACGGAATCCATCCCCGGGGCGGAGGAGGCAGATATAGGGGTATCCGGTCACATGGTCATGCTGGAGCGGCGGGAGGCGGTGATCCGCTCGCTGGAGCGATTCCTGGCGGACGAGGGGCAACGTTCATGGCGCGACTCCTCCAGCAGCCTTCCCCAAAGGAAAAAAGGAGGGCGCGATGCCCTGCGAAAGAATCGTCCGTGGTTGAAAAATTACGAACCGGGGGTGCCATACACGGTGGGCGTGCCGAACATTCCCGTTCATCATTTGCTGCGTTCGGCGGTGAGGCGATTCCCATTGCATTCGGCGGTTATTTTCGAAGGGAGCCGTCTGTCATACCGCCGGTTGAACCGCGAGGTGAACCGGTTTGCCAATGCGCTGCTTGCCTTGGGACTGGGCAAGGGCGCGCGCGTAGTCCTGCTGCTGCCGAATGTTCCACAGATAGTCATTGGTTTTTATGGGACGATGAAGGCGGGTGCAGCAGCGGTTTTCGTCCCCCCGGTGATCGAGCCTGAGGAAGTCGTGCGGCAGGTGAAGGATTCGGATACCAGCGTACTGGTGACGCTTTCGATGTGGGCAGGGTTGGCGAAACAAATCCAGGAAGGGAGCGGTGTGCCGCATGTGGTGTTGACCGACCCGGCGGATTATCTGTCCCTGCCGAAGTATCTAATTTCCAGTTGGCGCAACCGCGGGTATGGGCTGCGGAACGCCCTGCGCTGGCGGGACTGGCTGGGAGCGAACAAGGATAAATCTCCATCTGTGGAGGTCGAGCCGGAGGATTTGGCGGTGATCCAATATACCGGCGGGACGACGGCGCAATCGAAAGGTGTGATGCTTTCACATCGCAACCTGGTGGCAAATGCCGTGCAGACGCGTCACTGGCTGCCCGAAGCCGTGGAAGGGAAGGAACGGTTCTTGTCTGTGGTGCCGATCTTTCACAGTTATGGGCTGACGACGGCGTTGAATGTGCCGGTCTCGGTTGGCGCGACGATGATCCTCAAGCCGCAGTTCCAGATTTTGGATATTCTCAAGACGATCAAACGTTACAAGCCGACCATCTTTCCCGGCGTACCGAACATGTACGTTGCCATCAACAACTATCGCGGTGTCCGGAAGTTTGGGGTCGGTTCCATCAAAGCCTGCATCAGCGGCTCCGCGCCGTTGCCGGTGGAAGTGCAGGAGGCGTTCGAGAAACTGACGAAAGGTCGTTTGGTGGAGGGGTATGGGCTGACCGAAGCCTCTCCGGTGACGCACGCTAACCCGCTTGGGGATAATCGCAAGGTGGGCACGATTGGCATCCCCCTGCCCTCCACTGAGGCGAGGGTGGTCGACCTCACGAACAAGAACAAGGAAGTGAAGCCGGGGCACATCGGTGAATTGGCGGTGCGCGGTCCGCAGGTGATGATGGGATATTGGAAGAATCCTGAAGCCACGAAGGAAGTCCTCAGTGAGGACGGCTGGCTGCTCACCGGCGATATTGCCCAGGTGGATGAGGACGGCTATACCCGTATCATTGCCCGCAAAGCCGACATGTGGTATCCGAGTAAGGTCAAGAAACAGCCCGCCTTCCCGCGCGACGTGGAGGAGGTAATCTACGAACTGCCGCAGGTGAAGGAAGTAGCGGTCACCGCCGTGGCTGGGCATCCATTTGCGTTTGTCATCGCAGGCAGGGATCGTCCCACACCCGCTGCGGTCATCTCGTATTGCAAACGCCGCCTGCCCGCGCACCTTGTGCCGCGCTTCGTCATCTTTGTGGATGACTTCCCGCGCACGTTCATTGGAAAGGTTCTTCGCAGAGAACTGGCAAGAAGATATGAGAAACATTCCGAGTGACAGTATTGAAATTCCCACTGACGCAAACTTCGTTCAACAAGGCACGGGGACGCCGGTCATCCTAATCCATGGCATTGCCGCGTCCCTGCATGATTGGGATGAATTCATCCCTGAACTTACCAGCCATGGATACGCTTCCTACGCGCTTGACCTGCTGGGCCACGGCGACAGCCCAAAACCTGCTTCGCGTTCCTACCATATGGATTGGCTGTTCGAACATTTCAGCCGCTGGGTCATTTCCCTTCGCCTGACCGAACCCGCCATCCTCATCGGACATTCCCTCGGCGGGTACATCGCGCTGGAGTACGCGCGGCGCGTCTCTGCCTGGACCCGGGGGCTGATCCTCATCGATCCGTTTTATTCCCGCTCACAGCTTCCCTTTTTGCTTAGGCAGTCGTATAGCAGTCGAAACCTGAGAGGCGTGATCGTCGGCAAGACCCCGCCCTGGCTGTTTCGCACCATCGTGGACATTACCAGCCTTGCCATGGGGCATAGCGCTGGAGCGTTGCACTCTCTGCCCGAAAAGATCCGCGCCCAGACCGCCCTCGATTATTCACGCACCGCCCCGGGAGTGTACAACATCCCCAACACCTGCGAAGACCTGACCGGACGCCTGCATTCCATCTCAAAGCCGGCATTGGTCGTATGGGGGGAGCGCGACCAGACTCTGTCGCCCGTTAGTTTTCACAAGCTGGTGGAATTGATGCCGCATGCGACTGGCGCATCGATTCGTGCGGGACATGTTCCACACCAATCCCACGCGGGCTGGTTCAATGCGTTGGCGCTGGCGTTTTTGAAGAATCTCCCGGTTACGACATCCATACGCTCCTCTTAAAGATCGCGATATTTTAAGGTTAATCCCCCACGCGTCCTCTTGAATCGACGCGCCCTCCGTGCTACAATGCTGACAAATCATAGCCAGATGTACGGGGATGCAGCGCCTAAACGCCCACAGATGGCGGCTACAAATGTTCTAAAATTGGAGAAACTATTCATCAATGCGATGTCCGTATTGCCAGCATCACGACTCTAAAGTGCTCGATACATCCCACGACAGCCACGGAGGCATTCGCCGCCGCCGGGAATGTTTCAAGTGCGGACAGCGCTTTAGCACCTACGAGCGTCCCATTTTGGCGACGCCCCTCATCATCAAGCAGGACGGCACGCGCGAGGAGTTCGACCGCGAGAAGATGGCGCGCGGTATCCGCATCTCGTGCGCGAAGCGACCCGTCTCTGCCGCCGACATCGAACGCATGATCGGGCAGGTCGAATCGCAATTGCAGAAAATGGGTAAATCGGAAGTGTCCTCCCGTGTGGTAGGCGACCTGGTCATGGCTGGGTTGAAGGAACTGGACCAAATTGCATACATTCGCTATGCCATTGTCTACCTTGGTCTGGATGACCTCCAGTCCATCCGCAAAGAGATTGATCATTTGCTCGAAAGCTAGTTGACCGACGGTCTGCACTTCGCCAGGGGCGGAGTGTATCGGCTGTCGGATTTTTGTCGCCATTATTCAAATTCAGTATAGAGGAGAGTGTGTTATGGCAACCAAAACAGTAGCGCAGGCTACCCCCAAAAATGGATTACTTCCCACACCACCCATGCCCAACGGGCTGCCGAAGGCGAATTTAACGGAGAATGCCCGGCAGGTCTTGATGAAGCGCTACGTCCGGCGCGGCGATGATGGCAAGCCCGCCGAAACTGTCGAGGAAATGTTCTGGCGCGTGGCGTATCACGTTGCCAAGGTGGAAGAGTCGTGGGGAGCCGATGTAATGAAGCGCACCGAGGAGTATTATCATTTGCTCTCGAGCAAGAAGTTTTTCCCCAATTCCCCAACCTTCACCGGTGCAGGGACACCGCTAGGGCAGTTGGCTGCCTGTTTTGTATTGCCGATCACGGACGACATGGGGCGCGATCCTGCAGGTATCTTCCAGACTCTGCGCGACGCGGCGTTGATCCAGCAGACAGGCGGCGGTAACGGATTCTCATTTTCCCGCCTGCGACCGAAAGGCGCGGTGGTGCAGACCTCCGCCGGGCAGGCTACAGGACCTGTCGGGTTCTTGCGCGTCTATGATCATGCCTTCGGAGAAATTGCCCAGGGCGGCACACGCCGCGGCGCCAATATGGCGGTCTTGCGCGTGGATCACCCGGATGTGGAAGAGTTCATCACTTGCAAGCTTGACGAAAATGCCATTACCAACTTCAACATTTCTGTCGGCATTACGGATGCGTTCATGCACGCCGTGCAGAACAACGAAGAGTGGGCATTGCGCTTCCCGGACCTGAAAGAGATGAAGCAGAGGGGCTTCAGCGGCACACTCGAACAAGCCGAAGCCGCGGGAATCACCATCCATACCTATAAGAAGGTCAACGCGCGCGAACTGTTCAACAAGATCGTCAAGCAGGCACATCACAACGGCGAACCCGGCGTGTTGTTCCTCGACGCTGCCAATCGCTCGAACCCGGTCCCGCATTTGTATCCGCTTGAAGCGACTAACCCATGCGGCGAGCAGTGGCTGGGTCCATACGAAAACTGCTGTCTCGGCTCGGTCAACCTGAACGAACATTGCGGTCCCGATGGCACCGTGGACTGGGAATTGCTGCGCCAGAGCACTGTTCTGGCGACGCGCTTCCTTGATGACGTGGTGGAAGCCAACGCCTATGTGCCCGCCGTGCCGCAGTTGAGCGAAGCCGCACATCGCGCCCGCCGCATCGGACTCGGCATCATGGGCTTGGCAGACTTGATGTACCATGTGGGCGTGCGCTACGGCTCGAAGGAGGGGCAGGAGTTTGGCGCGCAGGTGATGGAGTTCGTCCGCTATCACGCCATGAAAACCAGTATCGAACTGGCGCAGGAGCGCGGTCCGTTCCCTGCCATTGAAGGCTCGATCTACGATATGGACAACATGACTTGGACTCCGCCTCAGTCGCAGGTGACGTATGAGCATAACTGGGGCAGACCCGAAGTCCAGTGGGATGTGATCCTCAAAGGCATCAAGAGTCACGGTATCCGCAACGCCGCGCAAACCACCGTCGCACCGACCGGCACGATTGCCACCGTCGCAGGCTGCGAGGGCTACGGCTGTGAACCCGTCTTTGCGTTGGCATACATCCGCCACGTCAACGACAACGGCAAGGACCTCAAGCTCACCTATGCCAGTCCTCGCTTCGGTGAAGCGCTCAAGAAACTTGGTCTTGGCGAAGAAAAGCGGCAAGAAATCGTCGAACAGGTTATGCGCGAAGGAACGTGCCAGCACATCGAGGAACTGCCGCAGTCAGTGCGCGATACATTCGTAGTCTCGGGCGACGTGACCGCCGAAGAGCATGTCAGGATGCAAGGCGCGTTGCAGGCGTTCGTGGATAACTCACTCTCGAAGACCGTTAACTTCCCCGAAGGCGCCACCGAGCAGGATGTGGCGACCGCCTACCAACTCGCCTGGGAACTTGGCTGCAAGGGCATCACGGTCTACGTGACCGGCTCACGCGACAAAGTGGTGCTGGAGACGAAAGCCACGGCGGAGAAGAAAGAGACGCCGGCGGCTCCCGCTGTTGCGACGACCTCGGTTCTTTCACAGCCGAAGCCTGCTCCCGTTATCTATCACGATACCAAGAAGCCGCGCCCGCGCGCGCTCACTGGCAAGACCTACAACATCGAGACGCCCGCCGGCAAGGCGTTCATCACCATCAACGAGAACGGCGGCGAGCATCCCTTTGAGGCGTTCATCAACACAGCCAAAGCTGGTTCCGAGACCGCCGCAGTCTCCGAAGCAATCGGACGGCTCATCTCCTACATCCTGCGCCTGGCATCGCCGATCTCTCCCACCGAGCGGATGCGCGAAATCGTACGCCAACTGCTTGGCATCGGCGGCGGACGCTCCCTTGGCTTGGGACCGAACCGTGTGCGCTCTCTGCCCGATGGCATCGGTCAGGTGCTCGATATGTACCTGCGCGAAAAAGCCGGAGCCTTGCCCGGCATGGAAGAGAAATCCAACGGCAACGGCAGTGAAGGACATATGATCGAACAGGAAGCCCTGCCCGAAATCCCCGCCTCTGCCATGAAGATCGGCGACCTTTGCCCCGAATGCGGTGAAGCCGCCGTGGTCAATGAAGAGGGATGCCGCAAGTGCTATGCCTGTGGGTTCTCTGAATGCTAAATCAATGACACAATAAAAAAATGCACTCCACTGCCAAAACTGTATCAGCCTACCTGAAGGAAGTTCCTGCCGAGCGAAGAGCCGCGCTCAAACAACTGCGGGACCTGTGTCGCACGTACCTTGTTGGCTTCAAAGAGTCGATGCAATACGGTGGTCCTTGCTACTCGCGCAGTGGTGTTGTAGAAATTGGCTTTGCCAGTCAGAAGCATTTCATCGGGTTGTACATCCTGCGCACAGATGTAATGAACGCCCACCGCTACCTGCTCAATCTCCCCGGAGTGACGCTGGGCAAGGGGTGCATCCGCTATTCGAAGTCGGAGAAGATCGATTTCAAGGTGGTGGAAAGTCTGTTGAAGGCGACGGTGGAGTCGACAGGGGAGGTGTGTTGAAAGAAAGTTTGAAGGTTGGAAAGACGAAGCGGACGAGTGCTTGGCGTCGTCCGCTTTTGTTTATCATAAATAGGCTCTATCGGAAATAATTTCGGGACGCAGACCCTTGCACCGCCCGCAAGGGCAGGTGGAACGCTGACCCACGCTGATTCAAAAAGAGAAAAAAAATCTGCGTTTATCAGCGTCCAACATAGGTTTTTGGCCTATAACCGATAAGGTCTAATGTGAAATCTACCGTTTCCGGGTGACTTGGGCAAGTAAAAGGACAATCGCCTTTGCGAAGACCTGATATCGGCACGATTTAGATATTTTTTATCCATTTTTGTCCATTATAATCACCTGCAATTTACACAAAATCGCCAAGGAGTTGATTATGGAAGCCCTTCGCAAAGCCATGACTCGCGCTGCCGCGCCGGTGAGCATTATCGGTACGGTTGGTGGATTTATCGGTGACATCGTTGCGCCGCTGGGAAATTTTGCGCCGTGGGTTGCGCTTGTCTCTTTCATTTTTACATTGATCGGTTTGTTCGGATTTCTGGCTTTGCGCCGGAAACAAGGCGATCTTGCCTGGGATTCCCCGGTTGCAGGGGGATTGCTCATTGCGGGCGCTTCCACGCTCATATTTGGTGGCTGGTCAATCCTCTTCGCGGTCGGGCCGGAGAAGGGCTATCTCGCTGAGAATATCAAGCCCATAGCAGTGGTACAGGCTCAATTGTTCGACCTGCAAGAGGATGTCACCCAAATCAAGGAAACCACAGGAGAGACGGCGACACAGGTCGTTGCTATGGCGACGGCGCAAGCCGAGGGTTTCGCAGGTATCCAGGAAGCGTTTGCCCAGTTGCAAATGGGCGAGGGAACGCTGGTGGAAAATCCCGCCACTCCGCAGGAATGGTACAGCAATGCCCGGCTTTATCAATTGCGCGGCGATACGGCGAACGCCATCAAAGCGTATGAGGGCTACTTCCAGTTCAACCTGGAGTATGTAGATCCGCTCATCGAATACAGCGCCCTGCTCAAAGCGTCGGAGGGAATCGCGCGCACGCGTCAGATCATGATTGAGATGCTTAATGCTCATCCCGAGAATCTTTCACTGGATCTGGCGGTCGGACGTCTGCTTGACACACCGGAAGAACGACTAGAGCGCTTTATCGCGCTAAGTATGCGCGCTCCTCAATACGGACCGGTCTTTGCCGAACTGGGAGATGAATATACTCGCGCGGTCGGCTCCACTCCCACCCAAGACCTGATCCAAAAACAAGCGGATGCCTATACCACGCTCTTCAAGTTGGAAGAACAGCAACTCTTCACGCGCTACTACATCGACAAACTGCAGGCGGAAGAGCGGCTGCAAAGCGCGCGTAGGACGCTGGATGCGTTTGCCAGCGCTCAAACCGCCTTCAGCAAGATCGATATCACCATCACACATTACTACAACGGAACATCGTTCGTCTTTGCTTTTGCAGAGGCGGGCAGCGCACAAAAGATTTTATTTGGCATAGACGATCCCGAGCCAAAGATGGACACGGGTCGAAATGCATCCGGAATCGCCAACATATATATTCCACCTATTCTATTGCCGGTTGGCGAACATACCGTTTATTTTCAATACCTTGATGCCAACGGCAGTGCCAGTGAGGTCTACAGCCGGGCATTCCGAGTTGACCCGGTCACGGTCATTTTCCAGCAGCTCCCGCCGGATTTTTCCACGAACACCATCCCTGGCACCTTCACCGTCGGCATTTTGGGTGACAAGATTGAAGATGCAAAAGCCTACACCTACAACTACAGTTTGGATAACGACTCGCTGAGCGAAACCCTGGAAGGCTTTGCCATGGGAACGATTCAGGTGACCGGTCTGACGCCCGGTGAGCACACCCTCTATATCCAAGCGACCGGTGCCGACGGTAGGAAAACCGAGGTCGTGGCGTTTCCGTTTACGGTGCAATAAACACAATTTTCATTTGGCGATGGTAACGACTGTTCTCCGTCCGTTTCTTGGTTAAAGATAAAATTTGCCCCGTAGGGTTACTCCTGCGCTCAGGACAACCCTGCGGGGCGGTGTTTACTGTTGCGTTGTCAGTTTGCAATGATTAATTGTCAGGGAAACGGATCGGGTCGCCTTCATGTGGCACAGTCAGACTCGGGGCGATGCGGAGCATCTGCATCGCAGGAGCAGGCTCGATGCCAAGAATGTTCGCCGCAATGACGACCTGTTCGTACGCCTGCCTCGCCTTGAAGGTAGCGGTGAGGTAACTCCAGTTGTTGAAGCTTTGGATGGCTTGCAGCCCGTACGAGTTCGCCCTGGTTACGTACCGCAGCACTTTGTACGCCTGCGGGTGGGCGGCGATCTCTCCGAGCAGACTGTTCGCCCAGTTCAGGTATCCTGCGGTTGCCCAGCGGTACATATTATCGCGGTCAAACTGTCCAAACTCGTCGCTCAGATCCATGTAGTGCATGATGGTGTTGCTCTCGTCGCCGGACCAAACGAAGTAAAAATCGTCTGCGGGACCGAAATCGAGCCCATATTCCGAGTCATAGCCATCGTGCGGATGCGACATCCCAATGTGGTGCCCGGTCTCGTGAAGGGTGGTGGTGCTGAAGCCATAGCCGAGCGAGCGATAGTCCTCGGAGTCGAAGGCGAATACATAGGATTGTGTGCCGTCGATCCAATTGTCATCGGCGAAGCCAAGCAAACCAAATTGAGAACCGAGATTATCGGCGGTGGTGTTGAAGGCGTGGACCCCCACCACGTAATCATTCTCTTCGTAGGGCGGAATGTAGGTGTCCCGGTTGATGTCGAAGTAGCAGAATAACTGGGCGAACGGCGTGCCAAAGGCATTCCAACAATCGTCCTCTGCCAGCACCCCGGCAAAGATGCGGAAGGAGCGTTGGGCGCCTGCATCGATTGGATTGGCATCTACGAGATTAGTCTGCCAATCGTGGTACGGCTCAAATTCGCGCAGTTGGTTGTAGACGAAGGATGTGCTGATCCAATCGGTGCCGAGGCTGGCTGGATCATCCTCCATCATGTTGATGTGGACGATCTTGTCGCCGTGCAGATCGGGAGCGGTCACCATGGGGTCGTAAAGCGGAGAGGTGGTAAACAGTAGGTCGATGGCGACAAAGCGGGTCACTAAACCCAAATCCGAACTGAGAGCCGCCGGGTCACGGTATCCACCGGTTGTGTATTCCCAGATGGGCGGCATGCGGTAGTCTTCGTAGCCATTCCCGTCAAGATCGGGATTATCTACGTCATAGTTTGCTGTCCATGCCTCGGGTCCCGCTGAAAGGTCGTAGAACCACAGGCGGCTGGTTGTCCCACCCCAGGCGATAACCTTGCGGGAACCGCGGACCTCTCCGAAGTTGTAACCGGTGTCCGGATCAACGACATCGGTCTTGGTATACACATGGAACTCGAAGTCGGGGCGGTTGAACCAGTTGATGAAAACGACCGTGTATCCTTTGTTCTTATTTACGTTCAGATTTTTGGCGAGCCACTTTTCCACCGAGGGAGCGTCGATGTACAGCACCGAATCCGCCACATCGAGGACATTGTTCACCTGGTCATTGTATGCGAGTTGGAATACTGTTGGTGCATTGGGAGTGCCGATCTGCTTCAAGTAGTTGAAAAACTTGTTCGTAGTCCCCGTGCCCGCAAAACTGACGCGGTACTCAAAATTGTATTGCAATCCCATATCCCTGCCCGGCAAACCGTAGAATTGGGGATATCGGACGACCGGGCTGTATGAAGCCGGCAGTTGGTCAAGCAATGCCTGTTTGTCGATCTGCTCTTTTTCATAACCAATAAAGACAATATTGACCGGGATATTCTGTTCAAGTGTGATCGGCTCACCCGGTTGGATGTCATTGCCTCCGCCATGGATGCCTTTTGCCGCCACAGGGGCTGTCAGGAGCAGGGAGAGCATGACTATGACGCTTGTTAGAAGAAAGAATTTCCTTTTCATAAGTATCTCCTGGCATAAGGGTTTGTATTGTTAGACGGCCAGACCCTGAAAAGGGTATGGTTTTACCTGCTCATCGACTCTGGATGATGGATGGTTTTATCTGGTTTTCGTATTGACACCTCCTCATTCATCTTTTACATGGCATCATGTTCCTGCCCTCATGAAACACCTACAGTCAGTATACAAAAAACCGGGGCAAAATACAACTGGTGATTCCGGGCTGTTGCACAACTTTGGCTTTCCCATATAAGCAGACAATATGGGTGTCCATTGTCGATGCGCCATTTTTATTGAATTATGTCTTGTGTGATGCTTTTTCCCGAACAACTTCGAAATAAATGTGGTAAATTTCATTCCAGACCAAAAGGAGCGCTCATGAAGCAATTTATCGTCAAGCCCAAAACGAAGGTAAAACTCTCAGAGTGGGACCCGAACGATACGGGCGATTTCAAAGGCGGGAAGAAGGAGGGGCTGGCGCAAGTAGAAAAATTGAATGGCAGACTGGAAACCCTGCAGGAATTATTGTTTGCCGAGCACAGGCATAAAGTGCTGATTGTCCTCCAGGCTATGGATACCGGAGGAAAGGATGGAACGATCCGCCGCGTGTTTGATGGGGTCAACCCAGCGGGGGTGCGAGTTGTCAGCTTCAAGGCTCCCACAGCAGAGGAACTCGATCATGACTTCCTGTGGCGCGTCCATAAGGGCGTACCGGGCAGAGGCGAAATGGTCATCTTCAACCGTAGTCACTACGAGGATGTGCTGGTGGTGCGGGTGCATAACCTGGTTCCGCCGGAGGTGTGGAGCAAACGATATGACCAGATCAACGAGTTCGAGCGTATGCTGGCGGAGAATGGCACGACCATCCTGAAATTCTTCCTGCACATTGACTTGGATGAGCAAAAGGAACGATTACAAGCCCGTCTCGATGATCCCACCAAACGCTGGAAGTTCCGCCTCGGGGACCTGTCTGAGCGCCAACGCTGGTCCGAGTATATGCAAGCCTACGAGGATATGTTGAACAAAACCAGCACGGAATACGCCCCCTGGTACATCGTCCCTGCCAGTCGCAAGTGGTTCCGCGACCTGGTCATCTCATCTGTGCTGGTGGATACGCTCGAGGGTTTGGAAATGAAATACCCCGAACCGGAGGAAAATCTGGATAGGGTGGTGATCGAGTAATAATCGATGAGACACTTTCGGCGGCTGACGGTTCTCATTCTGCTTTGCCTCGGTTCCTTCCTGAATCTTGGCTTGGTCCCGTTTCCCGATGACGAAATTCCGGCCCGCAAGCCGCCGGGACCGATCCTATTACCGGTCGAGCCGCTCCAGCAGAAGAAGATTACCTCCTGCGGACAGGCTTCCTTTGTCATGGCATACAACTATGCCCATCCCGACACGCCGCTCATGGAACTGGATGTCATTGCCTTTGCCATGCAAATGGGTTATTACGTGGATGATCGCCGTCCCTACACCAGCCCCGCGAACATGGTGTTGATGGCAGAAAAGTATACGAAGAACGTCCACGCAGGCAGGGTCGTCTTACCGGAGGAGGGATTGGCCCTGTTGTTCGAAAAATTGCGAAACGACGAACCGGTCATTATCGACATCTGGACTTACCTCGACATCCCCTATTCCGATGCGCACTTCGTCGTAGTGACCGGTATCTCCAAACATCCCCAAAAAGAAGGCATATATATCATCCATTACAATGACCCACTTACCGCCCGCAGTGAAACTGCCCGCTGGGATGGTAAAGGCGGCATCTGGGAAGCCTGGCGGGACAATGGCGACCTCGGCGGCTCCGGCTGGTGGATGACCATTTCATCGCCGCAGTGAAAGGATTCATTCATGGCAAAACTCATCCTCGCCGCAGAGCGTATCCTCCGCGCCCGGAGGTTGATCCAGCAAGCCCGCGACCTACCTGTTCCCGCGACGGGACTCGGCAAGAGCGATTTTTCCTACATTGCCAATGTGAAGGATCTTTTGCGGCAGGCAAAGGACATGGTCAAGTTCATTCCGCAGACGGCGGGAGTCTCTGTTGAAATGAAGGAAGAAGTAAAAAGGATTTACGAAGAGATCGAGCAGGCGAAACGTGAGATCTTGTATTGACTTGTTGCTGCGTTAAATGTGCCGCCCCGAATTCACCGGATTCGGGACGGCTGTGAAGAGGGAAAACTCACTTTTCATCCTACTGCGTATGCCTTTGATGAGCTTCGCTCACAGCATGGCCAATCTTGGCAGACTTCTGCGCCCTCCGAGGAATATTCCCAAACCGTGGCTTCAATGAATTCCATGCCCAGGAAGCGCGCCACCGAAACGCGATGATGCCCATCTTCGATGAAGTACTTCCCATCGATTTTGTGCGCGAGGATGGGGTCCCAGCCGTTTTGTTCGTGCCTGAGGTAGGCGTTCACCCAACGGTTGAGCGCACGTTTCTGGAGCGGGCGGAATTGATGATCGAAATCAGTCTCCCATTTGAATGTGCCAACGACCTCAGCCACGCGAATGCTCTGGATGCCGATCAACTTCAGGCTGGGAGTGATGCGTTGCCCGATCCCGGGAAAAACCTCCAACGTTATTTTTGAACTGGTCTGCATTGCCCGGAAGGCATCGTTCAGCGCACGCGTCCGTAATCGGAAAAACTTGTAAGCGAGAAGGTTGCGGCGGATGGAGAGGGGAAAGTGCGTGTTCATTTTTTGTTCCTTTCTTTGGTAGTAGTTCAGGCTGTCAGGGTCTTGCAATCGGTTGCATTATTGCCTAAAAAAAGAGACGCTCAATTCATCATGCCGATTTCCGAACAATCAACTCGACCGGAATAGTCACATTGGTTGCCATGCCGGTTTGCAGATATTGGATGAGATTCTGCGCCAGCAATTTTCCTGCGAGTGGAACATTCTGCCGGATTGTCGTCAACGGCGGGTTGCTGTGTTCCGCTATCGAAAGATCATCGTAGCCAACCACGGCGATATCTTCGGGCACGCGCTTACCATGCTCACGAATCATATCCATTGCAGCAATTGCCATCAGGTCACTGTTGACAAAGACTGCATCGATCTCAGTCGATTTCTGGAGCAGACGCTTCATTGCTTCTGCGCCGGATGTGTTGGAGAAATCTCCGTACTCGATCAGTGCCGGGTCGATGACTCTGCCCGCCTCCTGAAAAGCGGATTTGTATCCATCCAGGCGCTGTTGGACTTCCAGTTCATACTCCGGGCCACCGATAAAGCCGATCTTTCGCCTGCCGAGGCTGATGAGGTGTCCCGCCGCCAATTTTCCGCCGTTAAAGTTGTCGCCCGTGACCGAACAATACTTCTGGTTGGGTTGGGGGACTCCCCAGGTGATGAACGGAGCGCCGAGTTCTAATAAGGCCTTAACGTGCGACTGCTTGCGGGAGGATGTCATCAGAATGAAACCATCCACGCGACCGGTATCGAAGTATTGATGTGCCCACTTGGTATCGTGCGGATCCACATGGATGACCAACATGTCGTATCCCTGGGTGGCGAGCCCATTGGAAATACCACCCATGATTTCCAACCCGAACAAATCTGCGACCGAGAAATCCTTGTGATACGCATGAGTTACAAAGGCAATGGTGCGGCTTTGCTTCATGCTCAACTGCCGGGCGGGGATATTGATTTGGAAATTATGCTGTTTGGCAATGGAACGGATCCGCGCCTTGGTCTCTTCACCAATGAGCGGACTATCGTTCAATGCTCTGGAGACTGTGGACTTGGAGACCCCAGCCAGCCGGGCGATGTCGGCAATGGTTTTGACAGAGTTCTTACTCATTATGTTCCTTGATTTCTGCAACCGGTTGCATTATACAACCCTCAGTTTAGCCTGTCAAGAGGTGCGAAGCTTTTCCGCGAATTTTCACTGCTCCATCAAAAAGTTGTACAATAAGACTGAAACACTTAATTCGAATCCAGTGAACAGGAAGGAGGAGCTTTACAATGACCGATAAAAATTTGAGCAAGCTTCTCGAACAGCTTCACGATGAACTCGGGAAGGTAGATGCTGTGGACGATAAAGGGCGCGAGTTACTGCGCAGCCTCGATGACGATATCCGAAAATTATTGGAGCGATCTGAGGGCGCGCAAACCGACGAGTCCATGCTAGAGCGGTTGCAGGATGCCATTGATCATTTCGAGATTACGCACCCCAATCTCACATCCGCCTTGTCGCACATGATGACCATCCTGAGCAATGCAGGGATTTGATGGGCGCCAAATCAAAAACGGGCGGGGAGTCTCGTCCGTTTTTGATTCCACCTGTCAACGAATCTGTTCGACCACCTTCACCATCTTGTCATAATGGGAACCCTTCCAGTAGATCTGTTTGCAAGCGGGGCAGATGTGGAACTCATCAAAATACAGTTTGGTCAGCGGTTCCAACTGGTCGGCGATTATCTTTTTTTCAATCGGCGCGAGGGGCCGGTTACATCGTAGGCAGCGATGGAAAGGTTGAATACGAGCTGATAATTCAAAACGTCGAACGACTTCCGTCAATTGCTCCAGCGGGTCGAGCGAACGCAAACAATATCCATGCTGGATGATTTTCCTCATCAACAGGCGCCGGTCACGCGTGAGTAAAATACGCTGTTCCCGAATGACGATCTCGGTCATGATTGAGTCGCCAAAATCGTTTTGATACAGACAGTCAAAGCCCAGCATCCGTAAATGGGCGGCTAGGCGACCAAGATGGCAGTCGAGCAAAAAGCGCGGTTCGATAGGACATCCGTTCTCGATGGGATGGATTTCAACCCGGTCTTCATTCTCTGTGATCCGTCCCAGCGTTTCCTCCTGCCCGTTGACCTGCACTAAACCGACCTCCGGGTGCGGCACTCCCAGCGACTCCGCCAAATGCTTGACCGATTGTCGTTCCCTGAAATGGATGGCGATTAATTGTCCGCGTTGTTCTTTTGGCAGGAAATCGTTCAACCTACCGTGGAACCGGAAATATGCTGTGTTCATGGGTTGATTATATTCCTTGCGCGGATTGTCATTGGCGTTCAGCGACAGGCGAGTCGGCCGCCGGTGATAGAATCCAAGCATCAAATTATGGGAGACACCATGCAGCCTCCACGTTTACGCGGACGTTACTTCAGAATCCTGTATTTTTTCGCGGGGGGCATTGCCCGTTTCATCCTCTGGGAAGTTGTCATTGCAAGAATCGGTTTACGGAAGTGGACGCGCCATACACGCGCGGAACGGTTTCGTCGGGAGGCGATCCGGTTTCGGGCGTTGGCGATTCGCATGGGCGGAGTCATGATCAAAGTGGGGCAGTTCTTATCCTCGCGGCTGGATGTTTTGCCGCCAGAAGTCACGGATGAACTGGCAAACTTGCAGGATGAGGTTCCTGCCGAGCCGTACGCTGCCATCAAAGAACTGGCTGAAAAGGAGCTTGGTGCTCCGTTGTTGGATAAATTCGAATGGTTTGACAAGAATCCGCTTGCAGCCGCCTCCCTTGGCCAGGTTCACCGCGCCAGGCTCAGGCGTGAGGATGATGCGGATGGATTCCGAAATGTGGTTGTCAAAGTACAGCGCCCATTCATCGAATGGATCGTGGAGGTGGATCTATCCGCGCTGAAGCGGGTGGGAGACTGGCTGATGCGTTATCGCCCTGTGCGCGAGCATGCAGATGTCCCTGCCTTATTGCGGGAATTTTCTGCGACTGTCCGTGAAGAGATCGATTATTTGCATGAGGCGGAAAATGCGGAGACGTTCCTCAGGAATTTTAAGGACGACGTAGATGTGCATGTGCCGCGTGTGGTGAAAAGACTCACGACCTTGCGTGTGTTAACTTTGGAGGATGTGTATGCCATCAAGATCACGGACTACGATGCCATTACCGCCGCGGGGATCAAACGCAGCGATGTGGCAGATAAATTGTTGGATACCTATCTCAAGCAAATCTTTGAAGATGGATTCGTCCATGCTGACCCGCATCCCGGCAATTTGTTTGTGACTCCGCTCGAACCTGAGGGCGATTCATCCCGCAAATGGAAGCTGACCTTCGTGGATTTTGGCATGACTGCACGCGTACCTGCCAATATTCGTGATGCCTTGCGCGAAATGTTGATTGGTGTGGGAACGAAGGATGCGGCGCGCGTGGTGAAATCCTATCAGCAGTTAGGCATGCTTCTTCCCGGTGCGGATTTACACTTGATCGAGCAAGCTGAAGCGCGGGTGTTTGACCGTTTTTGGGGTATGTCCATGAGTGAACTGCGCAAGACCAGTCCCGATGAAATCAGGAAATTTGCCCACCAATACCGTGACTTGATTTTCAGTATGCCGTTTCAGGTACCAAATAACCTCATTATGCTGGCGCGCACGGTGGCAATCCTTTCAGGGATGTGCACCGGTCTCGACCCGGATTTCAACTTATGGAATCAACTGTCGCCATATGCGCGTAAATTGATCGAAAGCGAAACCACAAAGGGACTCGGTGATTGGCTCGAAGAATTTGGTGCGATCTTGCAGAATTTAATCGCCCTGCCTTCACAAGCCAACCGCGTCTTGGCGCAGGTCGAAAGCGGCGGGCTGATGGTGCAATCTCCGCAGGTGAGCCGCGATGTCCGTTCCCTCACGCGTGCCGTGGATCGCCTGACGGGCGGGGTCATTTTTCTAGGGCTGTTGCTGGGTGGGATTTTGCTTTACAACGCAGGGAATATGCTTTTCGGAGAGGTCTTAGCTGCTACGGCATTGGTCGCGTTGCTGTGGATCTTACTCTCGCGAAAGGAATGATCTTGCCCAAAACCACAAACCACGGGGACACCGGGCATGGAGATTTTCAGTTCCTTCTATGCTAAATATCTTTTACTTAGATCCGCAATAATGTCGCAAATCTTTGCCCGCGCCGACAACTTGTGCTTTTCAATCACTCCCAATTAAAAATATAGAGACAACAAAGCCACCCCCCCTTCTATCCTGTTGTCTCCGGTTGTTGTTATGGACGTACTTACGCTTTCTCATCCATCTTTTGGATGGCATGATCAAGCATACTTCGCCAGGCGAGTAACATCTCGCGACGGGCAGCGCGGTGATGCTTCAAAAAACCCTCAGGTAGTAAATCTTCTACCGACTTTTTAAATTCCTCGCGCGCCTTCTTGTAATGTTCACGCGTTTCTTCGGGAATATGTTCTTTCCATTTCTTTTCATGCTCTGACATGGATTGCTCCTTTCCACATTTTTATTATAGCACTTTCGGAGTACAATCATTCCACTTTATATTGAGGATTATCTATGAATGCAATTGAAGTTTCTCACCTTCGCCGGGTTTTTTCATCCCAAATAGGCGTAATCAAACGGACTACAAAAGAAGTGGTCGCAGTGGAAGACGTCTCGTTTGAGATCCCGGAAGGCGAATTATTCGGGTTACTCGGACCGAATGGTGCCGGAAAAACGACCACGGTCAAGATGTTGACCACGCTTCTCATCCCAACCTCCGGGTCTGCTTCCGTTAAAGGATTTGACATTGTCCACCGGGCGGACGAGGTTCGCAAGCAGATTGGGTTCATCTTCGGCGGCGAGCGCGGCTTGTACTGGCGTCTCTCGGGTATCGACAACCTGCGTTATTTTGCCAGCCTCTACAACATGGATTATGACATCACCAAAAAGCGGATTCCTTATTTGCTGGAAATGGTCGGCTTGAATGGGCGCGGTGAAGAGAAAGTGCAGGGTTACTCGCGGGGCATGAAACAGCGCCTCCACGTCGCGCGGACGCTGCTCCACGACCCCGATGTTCTTTTTCTTGACGAGCCAACCCTGGGACTCGACCCGGTCGGTGCACGTGAATTCCGGCAGGTCATTCTCAATTTGCAATCCGAGAAAAAAACCATCCTGCTTACCACGCACTACATGTTCGAAGCGGACGCGCTCTGTGATCGCATTGCTATCATCAACCACGGGTGCATCATCGCCATCGACACCCCCGGCGGACTCAAGTCTCATGTCCGTGACCTGAATGTGGTGGAGGTAGAAACTTTTGGCGCGCCGGATTCAGTTATTGAGAAACTGCGCGCCCTGCCATTTGCTGATGCGCTCTCCGTTGAGGATCAGGGACAAAAGCAAATGTTGCTGATCCAGACATCCCGTGGGGCAGAGGCGGTGCCTGATGTCATGTCTGCGTTGGAGGGGTTGAAGGTCGGTCGGGTCATCGTCCGCGAACCCACGTTGGAAGATGCCTATGTCCGTCTGGTGGGAGGCACGGTATGAATCTCACGTTGTTATCAAAATACTGGCGGACGGTGTTGATCGTTGCCGAAATGAACATCCGCCAGCAAATGATGGATGGTTTCATCATTTTTACCGTGTTCCTCCAGCCGATCCTCATTGCCTTGCTCGGCTTGTGGATGCTCAAAGATAAAGGCGCAGATGCGGCAATGTTCGTCGTTGTGGGCAGCGGGTTGACGGGATTATGGTCGAGCCTGCTCTTCATCTCTGGCGGGAGTATCAATGCTGAGCGCTGGTCAGGGACGCTTGAGTCGCTGGTGGCAATTCCCATACCGTTTGAAGTGATTGTATATGGCAAAAACCTCGGAAACGTGATCCAATCTTTGGTTTCGATGGTGGCGGGGTATTTCATTGCTTCATGGCTTTTTGGTTACAATCTGGTAATCCAACAACCGCTGTTGTTTATTGTGTCCATCATCTTCACGGTCATTGCTTTCATCAGTTTTGGACTCATTATCGCTCCGATTTTTGTCATGAACCCGGGCGTGAGAGCCTGGCAGAACGCCATGGAGTTTCCGGTCTATATTCTGTGCGGATTCCTATTTCCGGTCCTGCTCCTGCCTGCGTGGACGAATCCGATCTCCTGGCTGCTCCCGCCATACTGGGCGGCGGTGGCGCTTCACGGCACCTCGACGGGCGGCGCGCCGCTAACTGAGACTCTCTTTGCATGGGGCATGATGTTCGTCTTCTCTTTGGTAGACCTGCTGATTGCCTCGCGCCTGTTCAAGATCATGCTTTACAAAGCCCGCGTCGATGCCACGCTGGGGATGGAGTGAGGCATGAAGACTCTTACCAATAATCTCCGCCTCTTTTGGCAGGGTGCGTTGCTTTCCTATGTTGCTCTTTTCCATTGGATGCGTCCGATCCAGTATGCGGCATCGAAGATTCTCATGCCGTTGGCGCAAATGTTCTTCTTTGTCTATCTTGGCACGTTTGCAACCAGCGCCGATAACCGGTCATACTACATCGTTGGTAATGCCCTTCAGATTGCGGCGGTCAGCGGCATCTACGGCATGACCATGTCCATCGGCGGCGATCGCGATAACGGCACCCTCGGCTATATTTTCGGCACGCCTGCCAACCGCCTTGTCGTCTTCATGGGGCGCGCCTTTATGAATATCATGGACGGCGCCTTCGGTGTGGTCATTGCCTTTTTCTGGGGCGTTATATTGATGGGACTGGACCTTTCCAACACGGATGTCGGCGCGCTGGCGTTGGTCATCGTCATCACCACCATCAGCACCTGCGGACTCGGTCTGTTGATGGGCTGTCTTGCGCTGATCACGGTCAATGTGATGTTCGTGAACAACTTTGTCTATTTTCTCCTGCTTATCTTTTCGGGGGCCAACGTGCCACTGGCGAATCTTCCGGTTTGGATTCGGTCCGTGTCATACATGCTGCCACTCACACGCGGCATCATGGCGGCGCGTTCCCTGGTGGGCGGCGCGAGCCTGTCGGAGGTCGCTCCGTTGCTGTGGGGTGAGCTGGCGGTTGGTGTGGTGTATTTTGTTCTGGGATATACCTTATTCAAGGTGTTCGAGGTGGTGGCCAAACGACGCGGGACACTGGAAGTTTTTTAACATAAAAGTCCCTTCAGTACGAAGGTACTTTTATGTTGTCACTGCGTCGCCGTTGGTTGTACGGTCGAGGTGGGGGTGGTTGTTGCAGTCGCGGGAGCGCTGGTATTTGTCGCCACATCAGAGGTGGTCGCTGTGGTCGTGGCTACGCCGCCTCCGACGATGATGACCACATACACTTCATTGCCGAAGAATTGGCCCCCGGCAGTGGACATGCGCCAGTAGCCTTTGTAGGTACCCGCTGTACTGGGTGCGGTCATCGCTACAGAAATGTCGTATTGCGCACCGGCTGCAACAGCGGCTGGCAAAACAAAAGTCGATCCTCCCATTGCCTCCCCGGTCGTGAAGGCGAATTTGAATCCTGCTTCCCAGGCGCAGGTCCCTGAATTGAGCACCTTCCATGTCTTTGTGAAGGTCTTGCCTGGGGTCATTTGTGTGTTGTCGGGGATGGTCACGTCGCTTACGAAAGTCAGCCCGTAACAGGATGTGGAGGTCGAACCGCCTGAACTTGTCGGCGCGGTGCCGAACGGGATTCCCGATGTGCTGGTCGGCAATGCCGGGATGGTGGGAGGTATTGTATTGGTGGGGATCGGCGTGTCGGTGGGCGCGGCAAGCGCAGTCTGAGTCAGACCCGCAGAAAAAGTTTCCACTACCTGGGTCAGGATCAAATTCGAGTCGGGTGTCGGCGTCGATTCCACGTCGCTTCCTCCGCATGCAGTTAATGCGAGAGCAAAGACCATGAACAGCAGCAAAATATTTTTTAATCGTCTTTTAATCATGTTACATTCCTTTCAAGAGAGGCGCAATTTTACTTGCCTTTCGCACAACGTTTAACGGGCGATTACCCTACATTGTTCCTATTATGAGCGTGCTATAATCTTTCCCTATGATTTATCTGGACTATTCTGCGACGACCCCTGTGGATTCACGCGTGCTCGATGCGATGACTCCTTTTTTCAACGCTTCTTTTGGGAACCCCTCGTCTGTTCACCGTTATGGACAGGTTGCCGAGTCTGCGGTTGATTCCGCACGGGAAATGGTTGCCTCCATGTTGAATTGCCGCCCCGATGAAATTATTTTTACTTCATGCGGCTCGGAATCAGACAACCTTGCAATTCGCGGCGCGGCGTATGCCATACGTGAACGGACCGGCGCCAAAAGGATCCTTGCTTCACGCGCCGAACACCCTGCCGTGACCAATACGTTGAAGCATCTTGAAAAATACGAGGGCTTCCTGATCGAATGGCTGGATGTGGATGAACGCGGCAGGGTCAGCCCAGAGAAAGTCGCCGAAGCGATTTGCGAGGACACCGCGATTGTCTCAGTCATGTATGCCAATAATGAGATCGGCACCATCAACCCGATCAAAGAGATCGCGAAGGTTTGTCGTTCGAAAAACATTTTATTTCACACAGATGCTGTGCAGGCTGCGGCATATTTGCCCATTGATGTGCAGTCCCTTGGCGTGGACATGATGTCTCTTGGAGCGCACAAGTTCTATGGACCGAAAGGTGTCGGCGCGTTATTCGTCCGCAAAGGGACGCCACTCATCTCGCATCTTACCGGCGGAGGACAAGAGTTCAACCTGCGCGCCGGGACTCAAAATGTGCCTTATATTGTTGGTTTTGCAGAAGCATTACGTTTAACAGTCATGGAGCGTGAACGGCGCGCGGCACATGTCAAGCCGCTGCGTGACAGGATCATTGGGGCTGTCCTTGAAACGATTCCCGATTCCCGGCTGACCGGGGATTGGGAATCGCGTTTGCCTCACCATGCCAGTTTTGTCTTCAAAGATGTGGATGGAAATTTGCTTCTCGCCCTGCTCGATGCCGCAGGCTTTGCCTGTTCCTCCGGTTCCGCTTGCAAGACGGGCAATCCTGAGCCCAGCGAAGTGATGAATGCTATCGGTCTTTCCCGTGAGTGGGGCTTGGGCTCCCTCCGTGTGACACTGGGAGTTCAAACTACCCCTGCCGATGTTGATTCGTTTTTGAAGGTTTTGCCTGGCTTGGTCGAAAAAGCTCGAAAACTCAAACTCAACCGCCATGACTAAAGTTGTCGTTGCCATGTCGGGAGGTGTGGACTCCTCTGCCGCCGCCGCCTTGCTCCTTGAGCAAGGCTACGAAGTTGTTGGGATGATGCTCCGTTTATGGAGCGAGCCCGGTAAGGAGGACACCAACCGTTGCTGCACGCCCGATTCGATGGCGCAGGCGCGCCGCGTCGCGGCGAAATTGGATATCCCCTTTTATGTCATCGACGCCAAGGACGTTTTCCGTGAGACCGTGGTGGAGTACTTTCTCGAAGGATATGCACGCGGCGAGACGCCGAATCCATGCCTGATCTGTAACCGCAAGATCCGCTGGACGTTTTTACTGGACCATGCCTTGGCGCTTGGCGCGGAGTACATGGCAACGGGGCATTACGCAAGAAGGACGAGTGGCGAAGATGGAAGGGTACATCTGTTGCGTGCGGTGGATAGAAGCAAAGACCAATCCTACGTGCTTCATATCCTGACGCAGGAAAAACTCAAACATGCTTTGTTTCCTGTTGGTGATTATCCCAAGCCGGAGATTCGCCGGATCGCCGAGAAGCATGGACTGCCCACCGCCTCTCGCAAGGACTCGCAGGATTTGTGTTTTCTCGCCGGAGATGATTATCGCAGCTTCCTTCAGCGCAATGCTGCGCACATGCTCCAGCCGGGAGAGATAGTCACTCGCGATGGAAAAGTATTGGGCGAACATAACGGATTGCCGAACTACACCATCGGTCAGCGCAAGGGGTTGGGAATTGCTTCGCCGGTTCCGTTGTATGTGTTGGGCAAGGATGCCGTGTCAAATCGCATTATCGTTGGTACGCAGGAGGAATTGGGTTCCAGCGAATTGACCGCGCGAGATGTCAATTGGGTGAGTGGGGAGGCGCCAGCCGGGTCGTTCCGCGCGGAGGTGAAGATCCGCTATACCGCGAAGGAGGCTGAGGCGTGGGTAACGCCTATGGATAACGGAAGCCGGGTCCAGGTCCGTTTTGACGCGCCTCAGCGGGATGTCACAGCCGGTCAGGCGGCGGTCTTTTATCAAGGTGATTTGTTGATTGGCGGCGGGATCATCATTTAGTATTTGCGCATAGGCATTATTTTTAAAAACGTTTGATACCTCGATGTAAGAAATTGGGAACCCACCTCCGAAAATTATTTGAAACTCCCATGACTCTCCCCATCCTTTTGCTTGCACTTCTCATTGCTCTGTTGTATGGCGCGCTGTATCATTTGATCCGTGGCGGAGGATTTTGGCGGCTGATGTTGTATTTGGGGTTAAGCATCCTGGGGTTCACGCTTGGGCATTTCGTGGGCGTGTGGCGCGGATGGGTATTTTTTCCGCTTGGTTCGTTGAACCTTGGTATGTGTTCGACAGGAAGTCTGATTATCCTTATTTTGGGCGACTGGCTCAGCCGCATCGAAGTGGAGCGGGAAAGCAAGGTATAATCTGCGCCTGTTGCGGGTGGTGCGGGTTTTCCCGCCTGGTTGACAGAAATTATTCAAAGAAGGACATGACAAAAGTGGATCACATTGATATGATACAAGAAGAAGAGGCGACTCTGGAAGCAGAGTCGCTTGGGGAAAAGATCGAGCTGATTATTGCAAAACTTCCTCCAATCGAAGTGACCCTGGTCGAAATCATGGATATTGTGGGGGCAGACAGCCTTTTGCTTCTCACAATTTTCCTCTCCCTTGTCTTCCTCGTGCCGGTTTCGATTCCCGGCGTCAGCACGGTTTTTGGCACGGGCATCCTGTTGATTGGGGTCACTCGTCTGTTTGCGCGCAAACTTTGGTTGCCCAAACCGATTGCCACCCGAAAGATATCGTCGGAGAAACTACGCGCCGCTTTCACCCGGGCGTTGGTCTGGTTTCACCGGCTGGAGAAGATCAGCCGTCCTCATCGCCTGCGCGCGTTGACTTCTGACGGGCTGATGTCGCTTTTAAATAATCTGTCGTTCATCCTCGCCGCGCTCCTGCTGATGGCTCCGTTCGGGTTCATCCCATTCAGTAATACTCTGCCCGCCCTGGCGTTGATTTTCCTGGCTGTTGGGTTGATCCAAAAAGATGGCGGCTCGATCCTGCTTGGCTATCTCTCCAACCTTGCCACGATCATTTACTTCGCGTTCCTGATTGCCGGCGGCGGGTTGTCCATTGCCGAACTGCTCAAACTCCTGCAATAATCGAATAGAAACTCACGATGAAGTGGATCGCGACCCTGTTCGGTCTTTTCATCGTCCTGATCATTGTCCTTGCAGATGCCGGCAGGCTTGGCTTCCTCGGATTTCTCAACCAGATCCCCTTTGGCGATAAGGCAGGGCATTTCATTTTGTATGGGATTTTGACCCTATTCATCGACCTTGCCCTTTTGGGTTCATTTCCCCGCCAAGACCGGAATTTGGTTGTCGTTCGATGCGGCTTAGTACTCGCCCTCCTGATTGGACTCGAGGAATTTTCCCAACAAATTTTTGCCAAACGTTCGTTCGATCTGATTGATCTTGCCTTCAGCTACCTGGGCGTGATCTTCTTCTCATGGCTGACATTGAAGATAAAGAAGGGCAGGTCGTAGACCTGCCCTTCTGGAAACTATTTCGGCTGTAAAACCAAATGCCCTTCAGATTGTGGCATTACCTGTTTTTGATCCCATAACATCGGATAGTATTCGATATTTGCCCATATGAGGGCCATATCGTCATAATGATCGTGGTATGCATGCCCGGACTGTCCCGTGGTGTGGACAGTGAGCGAGTTGTTCAGGTTGCCCAAATCCACAATCATGCGCATGGAGGGAAGCCAGTTGGTCTCGTAGCCATCGCGGACGGACCAGCCTGTCGCGTTGACAATCGACTCGCCGCCGCCGGTGGGATAAGGTCCCCGGTTGAATAGCGCCTCGATCAAGCCAACGCCTGATTCACCCAAGGTGCCGTTTCGGAATGTAGAGGCGTGTATCTCGCCCCAATACCATTTGGAAATGTCCTTCCCAAAGATTTCTTCCAGTTCGGCAACACCCTCCACGAAGGATCTCGTCATGATGTCTTCGCGTGTTTCAACAACGTCGGCGGTGAACTTATCATCCCACCAGGGGCTGTCAGCGGCAATGTGACGCATGATCTCGTTCCAACGCGAGCCGCCATCAGGGAAATAGCGTTCCTCCGGCAGGTCGTCATTGAAGGTGTTTTGCAGAAAGTGCCGCCAAAAGGCATTGAATACCGCCGCCTCGGTGGAGTCTGCACGGTCTTGATAATTCCAACCTTTGAGCAGGTCCATGGCGGCAGCCTGGTTGGGTGTCGCCGCCTTGAAGTCCAGGTTCAGGAGCATGGGCACGTATAGGGGTCCATTCGCATCGAACGAGTCACCTTGCATGGATTGGATGTAGGCTATATCGATCTTGCCGGGAGCATTCTCGATCAGATCCACGATGCGTTCCGCGCGGAAACCGTAATCCCAATCTTTGGTGATGAGATGCCCATAGTCGCGGGGATTGACCTGGTTATTAGCGGTCACAATGTAATCTTCGGCGGGATTCAGCGTCCACGGCTGTTCCTCGAAGGGAATGAAACCGGTCCACTCGTATTCGTCCGTCCAGCCGGGCACGGGAAGCGTGCCGTCGCCGTTGGCACGGATGGGGATGTCTCCCGGCATTTGATATCCGATGTTGCCCGCTGTATCTGCGTAGAGTAAATTTTGTGCGGGTACGTGGAACTCACGCGCAGCCTGGCGAAACTCGTCGAAATTCTTCGCGCGGTTGAAGCCCCAAATTGCCTCAAACGGTGTGGAGGGTGTCAGCGCAGTCCATTTGAGAGCGATAACATAATTGGGAGGCAGATCCAGTCCAACGCGGTTCCTGAACGGAACAAATTCCGGGTCTTTTTCCGTCGTCTGATCTAATAGTGGACCATACGCTTCCGAGATGACCGGTCCATGCCGCGTGGAACGGATCGTGATCTCAACCGGATCGCCGCCAACGACATCGATGGTTTCTGTGTACGACTCGAAATCCACCCATTGACCGTTTACCTCATATTGGTTTGGATTCTCGGGGTTGACCTTTTCAATGTACAGATCCATTACATCGGGACCCACATTCGTAAAGCCCCAAGCGATGTTCTCATTGTGCCCGATGACGACACCGGGCACGCCTGCGAAGGTAAAACCCGCCACGTTGAATGGGCATATCTCACTGACGGGCTTGCACTCCAAATGTGCCTGATACCAGATGGACGGCATCTGGATGCTCAAATGAGGATCATTTGCCAGCAGCGGCATGCCGGTCATGGTCCGCGATTTGCCGACCACCCAGGAATTGGAGCCGATACCATCGCCCGCCGGTCCGAGAGCGGCATCGAGTCGGGCAAAGACACCCTGTAACCGCATCAAGTCTGTGGCTGAGAGTTCGATTTCCGGTGTATAACTTTCGACCTTCAACCTTTGACTTTCAACCTTCGCCATTCCATCCCCAATCTTATTGACAATGACCGGGTGATCTTCCGGGTATGCCGGGAACAATTCAGCCACCTGTTCCGGAGTCAATGTTTTGAGTAGGATGGCGCGCTCGATTTCCTCGCCCATGTTACCGCGCAGGTCCCATGCCATGGCTTTGCCCCATGTCAGGCTGTGAACCGGTTCCCACGGCTCGATCTCATACTCCGGGCTGAGGAATCCCAGGATGGTATATTCGAGACTGAGAGTCTCCTTGTCATGCTCTTTGAGATAGGCATTTACGCCTTCCGTATATGAATCGATGATCGCTTTGGAAACGGGGCCAAGGGAAGCATATTCCGCTTCCGCAGTTCTGCGCCAGCCCAAGGTACGCAGAAAAGCATCCGTTTCTATCTGCCCCTTGCCGAACATCTCGGAAAGCCGCCCCGACCCGATATGCCGCCACACGTCCATTTGCCAGAAACGATCCTGAGCGTGGACATAGCCCTGTGCGAAAAACAGGTCATGCTGGGTGGCGGCATAAATGTGCGGGATGCCCATGCTGTCGCGATAGATATCCACAACGCCATCAAGCCCTTCGAGTTGAATGGTCCCATCGATTTGCGGGAACGATTTCTCAGCAACGGTATTGGGCAGATAACTCTTGAAATAGAATCCCCCACCTCCCCCCAACAATACGACAATGGCAAGCAATCCGATCCCCGCCCGCTTCAAAAATATTTTCATTTCTGACACGTACCTCCTTCGGCAAATTTATTCTGGACATACAACACGTTTGCAAAGAAAAAGAGACGTAATTTCTCACGCCTCTTTCCCAGCCGAAACATATTCCCGTTTACTTGATGTTCCCCAGCAGACGCGGAAACCAGTACCACAACAAGTCTGAAGTGGGTTTGCCGTGGATCGATGCGGATTTATCCTGCAACGCCACCGGCGGATAATAGCCGCGGCTGACAAACCCGCTCACCCAGCTGCGGGCATTGATGGCGTTGAACATCGCATCATAAATGTCCACCTGCTGTTGAAGGTCGAGGTTGACGGTAGTGGTGTCCGCATTCGGGCGGCTGAGGGCGGTCCAGTCAAGACAGCCCCCGCTCCCATTCGGAAGACAACCCGTTGCCGAACTGCTGGAGGACGGGTAGGACAACGCGATGATAAAAGGTTTGTTCACCTGCACCTGCACCGGCGCGACGTTGTTATCGAGCAACTTGCCTGCTTCGGCGATCATTTCCGATTTGACCGGCGTGGTCGTGCTACTCAATTTCGCAAACCAGAGCAGATACACGCCGTCCGTCTCCTTCAGCACGTTGACCGGCGGTTGGAGGTCGGTATTGGTGTAGGGAAGGGCAAAAAGCACATTTCCGCGAAAATGCTGGCGCACCTCCGCGAGGATGTTCTTCCAGCGCGCCTCCGCGTCGGCGGGAACTCCGCTGGGGTTGCCGTCTGCGAGTTTCCCGTTGGGAAGAGCCGGGGCGATCCAGTCACCGCCGAGGATCAATCCCTGCGCGCCAGAAATGGTTGCCAGATCCGCAAAGTGGACGGCAAAAGCCCGGTAGTGGTCGAACCAGTTTCCCCACCAGCCTGAATCGCGCGGAGCAGTCCGCCAGAAGTCATTGGCGTTGGTCGCAAAGCGCGGATGCGGGAAGATGGCGACATTCAAATTAAGCGCGCGCGCCTGCGCAACGGACGTGACGGTGTCGGACCAAAACGCGTCCTTGCCGGGAATTTCGGAGAAGATCAACGGGTGGTTGTTCGAGTATGTCCAGGAGGGGGTAAGGTTCACCCAATTGGCTCCCAACGCCTGCACATTCTGGAACGCCGGGATGTTGAAGGTTTGAAGGTTCGGCTCGTAATATGACTGGAACTCGACGCCCGCCATGAAGCCTGTGCCGCGTGAGGGGATGTTTGTCGCGACAAGCGTGGCGCTCCCTGCGCTCTGTGGCCATGTCCAGTGGGTGACGGTGTCGATCAAGTCCTGCGGGGTGAGCGTGGGAGAGACGTTCCTGCCGCGCGCCAAATCGCCCGCGGTCTGCATATCATCTGCCGAACCGCATTGGGCGTTGCGGCAGTAACGATACCCGAACGAACCGATGATATTGAGCGGCCCAAACAGTTTATACGACCAGCGGTTGGCGCCGATTTTCCACATGGGGATAGGCTGTGTCCAACCATAGGGATTGAATTGGATATAAATAACATCCCCGGGAGGCGTATCCTGCGGTACGGTCACATCGAACAGAATCGGCGCGTTGGGTCCCGCCTGCCACGATTGGACGACATCGTCGATGTTCGTGTTCTGATTGGGGACAATGAACTGGCGCGTCACGTATTGCCCGGTGGAGGTGAACTCCGAGTTCCAGAAACCATCACCCATGGTGTATTTGTACTGCACATCCGCCCCGGCGGGCAGGAACAGCGAGACCGAATATCGCCCGTCGGGCAGCGGCGTCATCACCGGCATCCGGTCTGCGACGGTGCTGAGTCCGCCGCGCAGGTCAGAGAAGGTGTTGCCAAGCTGGAGCAGATTGCCCGCAATGCGGATCGGCACGCCTCTTTGCGTGGAACTGGGAACGGATACCGTAAAAATGACATTCACCAACTGCGCCGGTTTCAATCGAATCTCAACAGGGGTTGCCTGATTTGCCGCGACCGTCGCGCCCTGCTGAAAGGTCTGGAACATACCGTCGAGCGCGTAGGCCACCAGGTTGTGAGTCCCGCCGCGTAGGCCGAGCAACTGGAATCGTCCGGCTGAATCGGTCTGGATCTGCACACCGCCCGCAGTCACCATGATATCGGGGATCGGTGCGCCGGTATCGGCGTTCACGACCGTTCCATAAATATTTCCCGAAACCGTGTTTACCGGGCGATCCGCCCAACTGTTTACCGTGTCCACCACCTGTGTTGGTCCATTCACGAGGAACAACCGGTAGCGGATCGGCGCGTCGGTGTTCGTATCCTCCGTGATACGCCCCGCCCCGCGCCTCACGTACCGATAGCGGATGACCGCCTTATCGGGGATGGCAAGTTTGGCGGTGTACGTGGTCGTATCCAGCGGCGCCATTTGATAATCCAACGCGTTGAGCGCCAGCCCGGTTACTTCATCCACCACGCTGAGCGCCAGCACTTCACCGGGCAACAGCGGCTCGGGCAATTGAACGGTAAACGTCACCTCGGCGCGCGGCGCAGGGGTGGCGGTCGGTCCGATTGGACCGGGAGTGTCAGCCGGGCTGGTGGGGAACAAGTCCGGCCACTCGATCAGCGAAATGGCGCAGGATTGGCTCCCTAGGGCAAGGATGACAATGACTGCCAGGATTTGACGCGGGATGGTGATACGTGACTTCATTCTCTCTCTCCTCAACTTCCAGACGATTCCGCTTCGCGGCAAGCCCGCGCTGGGTTCCGTTATAAAGGCTGGATGCCAGTCCGACCCGCTACGCGGACGCGTTCTCTTCTGCCGACTCGGTCTCCAAGGCTGACCTGCGCCGCCCGGCGTAGGCGATGTAGCTCAACCCAATACTGAAGAAGTATAACAAGGTCATCGGGAGCATAACCAGCCCCATGTTGACCGGGTCCACGGTGGGCGTAATGGCCGCCGCAAAGATTGAAATAACGACAATGGCGATGCGCCATTGTTCCGCCAGCACTTTGGGTTTGATGAATCCGACGGAAGTGAGAATATAAACAACCAGCGGGAACTCGAATGCCACGCCCAACCAGAACATCAGCCCGGTCACGAAGCTGTAATAGGAATTGGGACGCCAGTTGGTGGTGAACCCCATGAACTCGTTGAACCTTTCCATGGCGTTGATGGCGGCAGGCATGATGAAATATGTGAATGTTGCGCCGCTTGCGAACAAAAGCCCTGCCAGCGGAATGCCTGCCAGACCAATTTTCTTCTCGCGGGGCTTGAGTCCGGGCGCGGCGAACCACCAGAATTCAAAGGCAACGAACGGGACCGCCAGAATAATCCCGCCCATCAGGGCGATCTTCATGAAGACGCCGATGGATTCGGTCACTTCGATGGTCCCAAGCAGGGAGGTATCTTCGAGCGGCTTGGCAAGCAGGACAACCAGGTCTCGTGTGAAGACGGATGTAAGGATGATACCAAGGGTCACATAAAGAACTGACCGCAAAAGATGAGCGCGCAATTCCTCCACGTGATCCCACAGGCTTTGACGCGCCTGTGGCTCTGTGACGATGCTTGAGAAGGTGTCGATCAGCGGGGTGTCATCAGGCTCCGTGTTTAGGAAACGGTTGAAATTGCGAATCGCTCGGAATGGGAAGGCGATGATATTGAAGACGAGTACGAATGGAAAGGTGATAACCCGCCAAAGCGTTTTGAAGAATCTACTCATGTTGATCCGGGTCGGGTTCAGGGGAGGGTTTAACGGCAGGCGGCTGGATCGTGTTTTCCGCCTCTTTTGACGGAGACGGGATACGGCTGGGAGTGGACGCGGCGGGTTTCTGTCGCATGTCGATGGCTTTGCGGATCTCCTTTTCCGTTTCCTGCATTTCCAGGTTTGCCTCGCGCATCAGTCTGGTCGGGAGGTTTCGCATCTCGGCGGACGTTTTTTGGAAGATTTTCCAGCCGTCGGAGCGCACGAGTTGATTCAGCCAGCGACCGATGGTGTGCCCCGCCTTTTGCATATCCTTTGGACCAAGGACGATAATGGCGATGATGAGTATGAGTAACAGTTCAGGGGCGCCAACGCCAAGTATTTCCATTGCGATGCTATGCCTTTTGTAACGCCTGCTGGATTTCGTGCTGGTGATCTGCGAGGGTGCCGAGCACCCCGTTGACGAATCGCGGTGCGGAATCGGAACCGAACAATTTCGCCAGTTCGACGGCTTCATTAATGGCGACTTTGATGGGAGTTTCGTGCGAGACGGCGAATTCCCACACTGCCATGCGCAGGATGTTGCGGTCGATGGCAGCGATCTGGTCGAAGGGCCATTCCGGGGCGTATTTTGCGATTAGTAGATCGAGGTTGTTGTTGAGGGGAAGAACGCCGAAAACGATCTGACGGGCAAACTCGGACAGGTCGCTCGAAAGCGGAGTCTCCTCCAGCCGGGATTTAAATACTTCGCCTGGAGGGTGATGTGCGATATCTACTTCGTAAAGTACTTGCAGGGCGAGGGAGCGCGCCCTGGTGCGGGGTTTCATGCAGGCTTGACCTCTTCCTCATAGTCGATATCTTCGATGTGAATCTCGATCTTGCCGATGTCCATGCCGACCATTTCCTGCAAAGCGCGCGCGACCTGTTGCTGTACTTCGCGGCTCACTTCGCGGATGTTGACATCCGGTTTGAGGATGAGATACAGGTTGGCAAAGATGACGTTATCTTCGACTTCGATACGTACACCATCGTGGATACCGCGCTTGAAAAGTTTGTTCACGCCGCCGCTGACGTTCGCCATGCGGCTGACGCCCGGCACGCTCAACGCGGAGAGCCGCGCGATGGTCACAAGCACATCCGGTGCGACGGTGGTTTTACCTTGTGAGGTTAGGTCGGTCATGGTATCTCCTTGCGAAACAACAGTGGAGATTGAAGACTTGAGAGTAGCCTGCAATCTTCACCCTTCGGTTTTACATCATTGCCATGCCGCCGTCCACGCCCAGCACCTGACCGGTAATAAAGGCTGCCTGGTCGGAGGCAAGGAAGGCGACGGCGTAGGCGATCTCTTCCGGTTTCCCTTTGCGCGCCAGCGGGACGAGTTTGAGCGCGGCTTCAAGTGTTTCGGGGGACATGGCATCTAAAATTTCAGTATCGACAAATCCCGGCGCGACCGCGTTGACCGTGATATTCCGTGACGCCACTTCGCGCGCCAGTGATTTGGTGAAGGCGATCTGTCCGCCTTTGGACGCGGAGTAGTTCGTCTGTCCGGGGTTGCCCATCTGCCCGGCGACCGACGCCATGTTGATGATGCGACCAGTCCGTTTGCGCATCATGTGTTTGACGGCCGCTTTCGAGCAGTTGAACGTGGATTTGAGGTTTGTGTTGATGACCGAATCCCAATCCGCTTCGGACATCATCATGATAAGCGTGTCCTTGGTGATCCCGGCATTATTGACGAGAATGGTCAGGTCACCGAAAGTATCGATGGCGAATTTTACCAGCGCTTCCGCCTGCTTGAAATCGGAGACATCCGCCTGGAACGCCGCGGCTTTCCCGCCCGCTTCCTGGATCTTCCTGACGACCTCCTCCGCGGCTTCGGAAGATTTGTTGTAATTCACAACCACCGCCGCGCCGCGCGCCGCCAGTTCCAACGCGACCGCACGACCGATCCCGCGCGACCCGCCGGTCACGAGCGCCACCTTGTTTTCCAACGATAATGTCTCTGTCATGTCTCCAAAATCTCCTCAGGCAAAATTATACTTCATTCATTATTTTGTTTTGAACACCAAACTCAACATAATGCCTCCCCCCAGCGCGATGAACGCGGCGAACAGGAACGCATCCTGCCAGAAGCGCAAGGGGAACAGCCGGATGAGCGTGTCCGAATACAGAAAAAGCCACGAGTCGCCCTCGAAGAACAGGCTGTGGAACCCGGCAAAGAAATTCCAAAAAACGTTCGGATTGATGAGGATGCCGACCGCGACAATCAAGCCGATCACGACAGCCAGCCCCACCATCAGCCAGCCGCCCCGCGTCAACCCCAGACGATAATCCTGCCACCACCCCCCGAACCACGCCCATGCCCCAAGCGCGGCGACTAAAATCAGCGACACATACCAGACATTCAATGCCCCCTTCGTCACACGCTTGACATCGTCCATGTGACTCAGTTCGCGCTCATTGTAAAGCGGAGTCCCATCATCGAATTTCAAGTCGCCGAGATAAGAGATATCGGCATCATTGAGGAGATAATTCAACGCGTACGGCGCCCACTTCAGGCGGTCTTCTTTTGTGAAGCCATACTCATCCGAGGGGAAGTAGGGCATGTTGTATTCGACCTGCAGGAAAAGCGGCGTAAGAAGCACGCGCAGACCAAGTCCGATCAGAGTAAGAGGGACGAGAATGGCAACAAGGCAGGGGAAGAGGGTCATTTTATTCATTGGAGAAATTGGGTCCCGCCCTCCAGCACAAAACGGATGACCATGTCGTTGACAATCCACTCGATGGGCGCGTGGTCGTCGGTGAAGACAGTGGTGGATTCGTAATCCGTTTTGAGGTTGGCAAAGGTCACTTGCATGGTATTGATCAGCAATGGATGAACACCCGGGTCTTGAGAAAGTGTCACCAAATTCATGGCGAAATTTTCAGGAACGGTCTTCTGTCTGGTCGCAAAGATCATTGTGTTCAACGAGCCGGGGATGTCCATGGTGTAAATGGATGGAAAGATGGTCGCCATCGTGGTCGCCAGTCCATTGATGAGGCGGCGGTCGCCGGGGACGCTGGCGCTGTTGATGGTCAAGACTCCGTCCTCGGTCAAGTGCGAGGCGACGATCTGAAAGAATTCCTGTGTTGTCATGTGCGCGGGGATGTACGGAGGGCGGTACGCGTCCACAGCGATGATGTCGTATTTGTGTTCGCTTTGTTCGAGACCGAGGCGTCCATCACCGATGTGAACGGTCAGATTTGGCATGTTCATGTCAAAATATGTTCGCCCCACTTCCACGATCTCCGGGTCGAGTTCAAAACCGTCGATCTCGATGCCGGGATACACCGCTGTTGCCTGCCGCGCCGCTGTCCCTGCCGCCAGTCCGACGACTGCCATGCGTTTGACATCGCCCGGTTTTCTGCCCGCATAAAAATAGGGACCGACAAGAAATTCCTCCCACGGCCCGGAATATTGCAGGGTGTTGGGGCTGTAGATCGAGTGGACACCCTGCCCTTCGTTCAGCCGCAGGATCGTAAAGCCGTCCACCTGCGCGACCTGAATATAGTTGTACGCTGATTCGGTTTCGTAGATTTGCCCGGAGTTATTCTTGAGCGCCTGCCCCGATGCGAGAACGGCGATGATTGCCAGGATGACCGGCATCCAAAACAGCTTGAACATTTCGCGCTTGCTGGCGAACAGCCCCATGCCTGCCAATGCCGCGAACAATAAAATGAGGCTGAATAGTAAGAAGGTTTTGGTGGTGCCGATGGCAGGGATAAAAACCAGTGTCGGCAGGAATGTTCCGATAAACGAGCCGAGCGTGGAGATGGCATAGATTTGACCGGAGGTCTGCCCGGCATGCGCGGCGTCATCCACCAACAGGCGGATTGCAAACGGGGAGATGGTTCCCAACAGGGTGATGGGGACAACGAATAGCACCAGCACTGCGACAAACGACCCGCCCAGGATGCCGACACTCAGAGTCTCGAAGGCGGTCGCCGCGGACCGGAGAACGGGTCCCGCTATGAAAGGGACGAGTCCCAGCGTGAAGGCGCCCCACGCCAGCGCCCGGTACATCGCCGCGGGAGTGGGGTTCGCGTCCGCCCACTTGCCGCCAAGGAAATACCCCAGCGTAAGATAGATGAGAATCAACCCGATGATGCTTGCCCAGACGATGTTACTTGTGCCAAACACGTTACCGATCAGGCGTGAGGCGGCAAGTTCCGCGGCGAGAGTGGTCATGCCAGAGACGAAGACGGTGAAGAGGATATATTTTTTCATAATTGGGTGGATTATACCGTTTTGGGTTACCAGGCAGACCAATCTCTGACGTTGCCTAAAAATATGGGCGTCAGCTGCAAGAGCCTGTGAGTTTCAAACCCGGCTTTTGAACCTTTGCAGGTTGAGTAGTTTTTTGGCTTGTATCCACCAAATAATTTACAAAGATTTTACAACCCTGCCATATCCCCATAACCTTCATATTCTACAATCACCATCGTAACCTAAACAAAGGAGGCTTACGATGAAAAACTTGTTCAAGAAAACCATGTTATTGGCACTGGCTGCTGCATTGATGGTGGCGAGCCTGCCGTTTGTCAGCGTATCTGCTGCGGGTGCGGATGATCCGACTCCGCCGCCGCAGGGAGAGGTCACGGACGAACGGCTGGAGCGGGTCTGGGCGCGGCAGCAGCGTCTCTATGAACGTCTCGGCAAAGGCTTTGACCATGCCGACGAGTTTACAGAGCGAATCCAAAGCCTGATTGACCGCGCAGAGGAGAACGGTAAGGATGCCTCTGCTGTGCAGTCCGCGCTGGACGCGTTCGAAGCCGCCATCGAAGAGGCGCAGCCCATTTATGAAAGCGGCAAGGACATCGTCAATTCGCACCAGGGGTTTGACGAAAATGGCAAGGTGACCGACTTGGAACTAGCCAAGGAGACTGTCCAGGCAATGCACGAAAAAATGGAGGAAATCAAAACCGCCATGAACGGTACTGGTAAGGCATTGCGCGAAGCCATCAAAGCCTTCCGCCAGGCCAACCCGCGCCCAACAACGACCCCCGCGCCGTAAACATCAGGTGACAGTCACTTGCGTAAAGTGACTGTCACCTTTCTTTGAGGATAACTCGTTTACACAAACCTGAAATCGGAAGTAGAATCGCCTCACCGTTTTCACTTCTAAATCGTGAGGCAGATATGTACACAACTGAAGGAAAGAAAATCGTTTCCACCGAAAAAGCGCCGAAAGCCATTGGTCCGTACTCCCAAGCTATCCGCATCGATAACCTCGTCTTTACCGCCGGGCAGGTGGGCTTGAGTCCTGCTACCATGGAGATCGTCGAAGGCGGCATCGAAGCGCAGACCCGTCAGGTGTTGACCAACCTCAAACATGTGCTCGAAGCGGCAGACTCGGGTTTGAATTTTGTGGTCAAGACCACCGTCTTTCTGCAAAGCATGGGAGATTTTGCCGCGATGAATGGCGTCTATCAGGAATTCTTCCCCGAAAATCCTCCGGCGCGCAGCACGGTTGCGGTGGCGGGACTTCCAAAAGGCGCGCTGGTCGAGATCGAATGTATTGCCCTCCTCAACCCCGGACGGGGCGACTAACCGCCAATGGCTAATCACTGCCTATGAACGAACTCATCCTCCTTGTCGACGACGAACCGTCCATTATCGAACTCTCACGCATGTACCTCGAACGCGAGGGATTTCGGATTCATGCCGTGAAAGACGGTCAAGCCGCGCTGGAGGCTGTTTCCCGCGACCGACCGGCGCTCGTCGTCCTCGACGTGATGCTCCCAAGACTCGATGGTTTCGAAGTCTGCCGCCGTCTGCGCGCCGCGAACGACCCGACCGCCATCCTCATGCTTACAGCGCGCGATGAAGATATCGACAAAATCCTCGGTCTCGAATTGGGCGCGGATGACTATCTGACCAAGCCGTTCAATCCGCGTGAGTTGGTGGCGCGCGTCAAAGCCATTTTGCGGCGCGAAAAGAGAAAGGAATCGGACGCCGCAAAACCTATCCATATCGGTGATCTGACCATCGATCCCGCGCGACGCGAAGCCCGCCTCGATTCTCGAAGCCTCGACCTGCGTACCCAGGAATTTGACCTGCTTCTCACCCTTGCCGAACATCGCGGGCTTGTCCTCACCCGAGAACAGATTCTGCAAAAAGCATGGGGCTTCGATTTCTACGGTCAGACCCGAACGGTGGATGTACACGTGGCACACCTTCGTAGGAAAATCGAGGGAAGTACCGTGAAGATTGAAACGGTCACGGGCGTTGGGTATAAGTTGGTTGTGTGATATGGAGCGGGAGTCCATCCCGCCGTGCCGATGGAAAACGAACCCCTCCTCAAATTTTGGACTCTCATCTACTCGACCATCCGCGAGATCTGGCAGATTGTCGAACCGCGCATCGAAGATGCCGCGCTGCGTCTTGATATTCCCATCGAGTTGTACTATTACAGCGAATTGGGGCTGGATACGTTTTCCATCGAAGAATTTCAAAAACGCGACCCGTTCACGAACCCCGAACAATTCGAGCGGTTGTTTGCCCGCCTCGATGTGAAAGGCTGGATCGAACCGATCCCTGACGGAAAGTATCAAGTCACGCAAAGGGCGCGCAATGCCGCGCGTCAGATCATTCAGGCGGGCGACAGGTATTTGTCGAGCTTCAAGCCTCATTCCGGGTTGGACCTTCCGCGGCTGGCGGCTCTGCTCAAGCAGATCGTCATGGCAAACGGCGCTGAACGTGAGCCGCCTGCAAAGTGGGCGATTTCCCGGCGATTCCGCGTGGCTGAAAAGGACAGCCCTCCCATGGTGCAGGTGCGCGAGTATCTGCTGGATATTTTTGCCTACCGCGATGATTCGCATTTGGCGGCAGCGCGTCCGCATTTCAATGAGGCGGGCATCGTGTGGATCGTGCTTGGTTCGCTCATCGGCGGGACGGATGTCACCGCTCAACAGATCGCGGAAAAGATGGAATTCCGCGGCTACGAAGCCTTCGATTACCAGATCGCGCTCGATGCGGCGGTGGAGGTGGGCTGGGCTGAATTGACGGAGGAGCCTGGCATGTACCGTCCCACTGCGCAGGGACGCGAACTCCGCGAACAGGTGGAACGATTGACCGATGAATATTTTTTCCGCCCGTGGTCGGTGATGACCGGCGATGAACTCGATGAACTATACACCCAGTTGACGAAATTGCACGATCAGTTGATCGAGTTTAAAAAGATGAAATGATTCCGGGTGGCTGTCACCTTTTTTGCTATGTTTACCTCCCTCCGTGCGCGTTTATGGCTGAGTTATGCTCTTTTGATCACAGTCGCGCTGACCATCGTTGCGGTCGTGTTGCTGGTTTTCCTTATCCGTAATCCCCTGTTGACGCGCCAGACACAACAACAGCTCAAATCCGTGCAGGAACTGATCGCGGCAACCCCCGAGGAGTTTCTCGGCGATTCCGCCATCCTTGGGCAGATTGCCCGAGAGAACAATGTGCGATTGCTCGTTTTTAATTCCTCTCGAAATTTGCTCTTCGATTCTCATGAAGGAGATGCCCGCCTGCCGTTTCCGCGCCGGAACATCCTTGGCAGAAACGCGCAAACCGCCGTGGATGCAAATGGGGAGGTGTGGCTGTATTCGACCAAACGCCTTGCCGATGGCAGGGTCCTGGTCGTTGCCGCGCCGCGTCCGCGTGTGCCGGTGTGGAACCTGTTTACCGATGAATTTTTGCATCCCATTCTGCAGGGAGGCGCGATTGCACTGGTCCTTTCACTTGTTCTGGCATACGCACTTTCACGCTGGGTGGCTGACCCATTGCAAAAAGTGGTTGTCGCCGCGCGGAATTATCCCTCGGATATCAAGACCCCGGTCGAACCGAGTGGACCGCGGGAGGTGCAGGATTTGACGCGTGCGTTCAATTCGATGGTCCAACGCGTGGAAAGCGCCCAGAGATCGCAAAGGGACTTTGTTGCGAATGTCTCACATGAGCTGAAGACCCCGCTTACCTCCATTCAGGGTTTCGCACAGGCACTCCTCGACGACACGGCAGACACGCCCGAGTCGCGCAAACAGGCCGCACAAATCATTTTTACGGAAGCCGGGCGGATGCATCGCATGGCATTGAATTTGCTCGATCTGGCGCGGCTGGAGGCGGGTACAGCCGACCTGAAAATGTCGCCGGTGGAAGTGGGGACTTTGTTACGCGGCATTGTGGAGAAGTTCACGCATCAGGCGCAGAAGGCAGGTGTCCGTTTGCTGGTGGATGTGCCGGATGATCTGCCGACTCTCTATGCAGATGGCGACCGGTTGGCGCAGGTTTTTACCAATCTGGTGGACAATGCCTTGAAATTCACACCTGCTGACGGGCGGGTGACCCTCTCCGCGAGAATTGCCGGGGCTGAGATGGAGCTTTCGGTAACGGATACAGGCTCCGGTATTCCGAGCGAGGCGCTGCCCCGTCTGTTCGACCGGTTTTATCAAGCAGATGTATCCCGCGCGGGGGGCGACGGCCATGGCGCAGGTCTCGGTCTGGCCATCGTACAGGAGATCGTGCAGGCGCATGGTGGTAAAATTGGCGTCCGCAGTCAGGCGGGGCATGGGACGATGTTTGTCATCCATTTGCCGCTCTCGCAGACGGCGACCACCCTGGCTCGCAAAAGGAAATAACTGACGCATTACGGATTGCAATTTACTTTGTATAATGTAATGCGGAATCCGGTATGCCTAAAGTTTCCGTCATCGTTCCCTGTTATAACGAGCAATCGACCATTCGCTTGTTGCTGGAGGCTCTGCGAGAGCAGACTTTTCCGCGCGCTGATATGGAGGTCATCCTTGCCGACGGCATGTCCACGGATGGCACGCGGGACGAAATCGTAGCGTTCCGGAGGGAGTTTCCCGACCTGGATGTTCGCGTGGTGGACAATCCGCGTCGAATCATCCCCTCGGGCGTGAACCGTGCCATTGAGGCTTCGCGCGGCGGAATCATCATCCGGCTCGATGCTCACTCGAAACCGTATCCCGATTACGTGGCGAATAGTGTGAAAGCGCACGAAGAGGGGCGCGGCGATAACGTCGGCGGTGTGTGGGAGATCCGCCCCGGCGCGGAGACATGGATCGCCAAATCCATTGCGGTCGCGGCGGCGCATCCGCTCGGGGTGGGCGACGCGCTGTACCGTCACGCCAAATACGCCGCAGAGGTGGATACAGTCCCGTTTGGGTCGTTCCGCCGTTCGCTCATCGAAAAAGTGGGTCTTTTCGACGAAACGCTGCTTACGAACGAGGATTACGAGTTCAACGCTCGCGTGCGGAAGGCGGGTGGTAGAATCTGGCTGGATCCATCCATCCGCTCGGTGTATTTTGCCCGCCCCACCCTGCTGGAACTGGTGCGACAATACTGGCGGTATGGATTCTGGAAGTGGAAAATGCTTCGTCGTTATCCCGGTACGCTTCGCTGGAGGCAGGCTCTGCCTCCGTTATTTGTCTCGAGCCTGATCGGTCTGGCTCTGGTCTCGATGGTTTTCCCGTTCGCGCGAACTTTGCTGATCGGTGAACTGTCCCTTTATTTTTCCATTATGATCCTTACAGGAATTTACATGGCGTTTTGTCAACGAAAGCCCTACCTGATCTTCGGGCTGCCGCTGGCGATCCCTGCCATGCATGTCACATGGGGGAGCGGGTTCTTATGGAGCATCCTTGAATCGAGTTTCCGAAAGAATGGCTGATAACATACGTACTTCTCCCCTGCGACTGCGCCCGAATGAGCACCGCATGATCCTCTTCATCGGGGATCTGTCGATGGCGGTCATATCCGTTTTTGCCGCCATCGAAACCTGGAGGCAGTACAACCAGTACAATTTCTCTGTTGAGCTTGCCAAGCGGCTCGCCGAAGGGCTGAGCCCCGAACGGGCACAATTGCTTGCCGAGCGCGCCGTTGACGCCAACGTCAACGTACCGTTTTGGTTTTATTTATTGCCGCTTATTTGGGTCATCCTCCTGGTGGAATTATACGAGCCGCATGTTGCCGGCAGCGGCAGAAAGACGACCCGCGGCATCGCCATCGCAGCGTTTGTGGGGTTGCTGGCGTACTCCCTCGTATTCATTTTCAGGCAGGATTCGGACCTTCCGCGTATTGGCGTGGGCGCGTTCCTGCTTTTCGCTTCGCTCCTCACCCTGGGCTGGCGCATGATCTTCATCCGCATCTACAAAACAACGGGGCAGCGGCGGAGGATCCTCCTGATCGGCGCTGGGCAGGCGGGACAAACACTGGCGGAGTTGTACGAATCCCTCCCCACGCGTTCCTTCACCATCATCGGCTTTGTGGACGACGACAAGCAGAAACTGCGGAAAAAATATCACGGGCTTCAAGTGTTGGGCCCCAGCGATTATCTGCTCAATCTGATCGATGCCTACCACATCTCCGATATCGTGGTCGCCATCAATGGTGAGATCAGGGGTGAGACCTTCCAATCCATCCTCGATGCACAGGAACGCGGCGTCGAGGTGACGCGCATGCCCATCCTGTACGAGGAAATGACCGGGCGCGTCCCGATCCATCACCTTGAATCGGACTGGATCATCCGCTCATTTGTAGATGAGGTGCGCGTCAGCGGTTTTTACGAACTAGCAAAACGCCTGCTGGACATCCTCGGCGGGCTTGCCGGCATGGTGATCCTGCTCCTATTCTTCCCGTTCATTTCCCTGGCCATCTTCCTCAACAGCGGACGTCCCATTTTGTATTCACAAACCCGCCTGGGAAGGGGCGCCTCCAAATTTACGATTTACAAATTTCGGACGATGCGGCAGGATGCCGAGCAGGACGGGGAAGCCAGACTTGCCGAAAAAAACGACCCGCGCGTCACGAAGGTCGGGGAATTTCTGCGCAGGACGCGGCTTGACGAACTTCCGCAGTTTTGGAATGTCCTGCGCGGCGAGATGAGCCTCGTCGGTCCACGCGCAGAGCGACCGGAACTGGTCGCTGCCTTTCAAAAGCAGGTTCCATTCTACCGGGCGCGCCTGCTTGTCAAACCCGGGCTGACGGGTTGGGCGCAGATCAATTATGGTTATTATGCCAGTGTCACGGAAATGTCTGTGAAACTGGAATATGACCTGTACTACATCAAGCACCGCACCCTGGCGATGGATTTCCAGATTATCCTGCGGACCATCGGCACTGTATTAAGGCGGACCGGGCGATGAAGCACCTCGTCACTGGCGGCGCGGGATTCATCGGCTCGCACATCGCAGAGACCCTCCTCCAGCAGGGGCATTCCGTCCGCGTCCTCGACAATTTCAGTACGGGCAAATATGAAAACCTTGAAGCGCTGACCCGGCGATTCGATGGGCCCCGCCTCGAGATTTTGGAAGGCGATATCCGCGACGCCTCACGCGTCGGAGAGGCTGTGCGCGGCGTCGATGTCGTTTTCCACTCTGCGGCATTTGTCTCCGTCCCGCAATCCATGGATGAGCCGCAGGAGTGTTTCGATGTCAACCTCACAGGCACATCGCTGTTGTTCGACGCAGCGCGCAAAGCAGGTGTCAGACGGGTGGTGGTGGCTTCGAGCGCGGCAGTCTACGGGGAGTCGGAGGCGCTACCCCTCGTCGAGGAAACGCCGCTTCAGCCGAAATCCCCCTATGCCGTTTCCAAACGCGTCAATGAAATGTTCGTCGAACTGTTTACCGGCTCGCTCGGTCTCGAAGCCGTCGCCCTGCGGTATTTCAATGTGTACGGTCCGCGCCAGCGACCGGATTCGATGTACGCCGCGGCGGTGCCCATTTTTGCGCGCCGCCTGTTGGACGGCAAGCCCGTGACCATCTTCGGCGATGGCGGGCAGACGCGCGACCTGATCAACATCCGCGATGTGGTGCGCGCCAATTTGATCGCCTCCGAGCATCCGAACGCTGCTGGGAAAGTCTTCAATATTTGTACTGGTATCGAAACGCGCCTGCTTGACCTGATCGAGGTTATGTATGACTTTTTTCCCGATGCCCCTGCGCCCGAGTTTGCCCCGGCGCGCCCCGGCGATATTTACCGCTCGGTAGGAAGCCCGCAAAAAGCGAAGAATCTGATCGGGTTTGAAGCGCAGGTCTCTCTGGAAGCGGGCTTGCGGGAGACCGTGGAATGGATGTGGGCATGAGACCACGCCAGCACGTTCGCAACCGTTTTGTATTGATCGGGGATGTTGCGCTCATCATCGTTTCGGTGTTGGGGAGTTTTGCCTTGCGGTTGAACGCCGAACAACTGCCTTTCTACTTTCCCGCCGCCCTGCTGATGTGCGCCGTGGCGCTTGCCGTCAAGATTCCCGTATACTTTTTCTTTGGGCTGTATCGCCGTCTGTGGATCTACGCCAGCACAGGCGAATTGCGCCTGATCACCGCCGCTGTGACAACTGCCTCGGTACTTGTCTCCGGCGTGATGCTTCTCCTGATTAGTCTGGGACTCGTCCTGCCGGGTATGCCGCGTTCGGCGCTGGGCATCGACTGGCTGTTATCGCTTGTCCTGATTGGCGGGTCGCGCTTCGCGTTACGCATCCTTGCGGAACAGTCCACGGTCTCGCGCGGCAATGGCAAGGGAAAACATGTGTTGATCATTGGCGCGGGCGACGCGGGCGCGCTCATCGTACGTGAATTACAGAAGACTTCGCAACTTAACTTGACCCCTATCGGTTTTTTGGATGATGATCCGGCAAAGCAGAACCATGTCATTCACGGCGTGAAGGTCATGGGCGTTGTCAATGACCTGGCAACCGCCATCGATGTGCATCGAATCGATGAGGTCATCATTGCTATCCCATCCGCGCCGGGGCAATTGGTGCGCATGGTCAACGATGTCTGCCGCCTCAAGGGCATTCCCTCGCGCGCCATGCCCGGCATCTACGAACTCATCGGCGGCAAGGTCAGTATCAGCCGCCTGCGCGAAGTGGACATCACCGACCTCCTGCGCCGCGAACCGGTGCGGGTCAACGATGAGGCGGTCGGCGCGGCGCTCGAAGGCAAGCGCATCCTCGTCACCGGTGCCGGCGGCTCCATCGGGCGCGAACTCTGCCGTCAGATCGCTCGCCGCAACCCCGCCCAACTCGTCCTGCTCGGTCACGGCGAAAACAGCATCTTCGAAATCCTGCTCGAACTGCAAAACGACTACCCCAGCCTCCCGCTGCATCCCGTCATTGCCGACATCCGCAACGCCGAACGCCTCTCGCAAATTTTCAAACAACACCAGCCGCAGGTTGTCTTCCATGCCGCCGCGCACAAGCACGTCCCGTTGATGGAAGTCAACATCGTTGAAGCGGTCACGAATAACGTCATTGGGACGCGCAACGTCACACAAGCCGCGCTCGATCATCGCGTCGAACGCTTTGTCCTCATTTCCACCGACAAAGCCGTGCGCCCCTCCTCTGTCTATGGCGCCACCAAACGCCTCGCCGAGCTCATTGTCCTCGACGCCGCGCGCACCACCCGCCGCGCCTTCACCGTCGTCCGCTTTGGCAATGTCCTTGGCTCGCGCGGCTCCATCATCCCCATCTTCAAGCAACAAATCGCCAACGGCGGACCCGTCACCATCACCCACCCCGACATGTACCGCTACTTCATGACCATCCCCGAAGCGGTCTATCTTGTCCTGCAAGCCGCCTCCATGGAAAACGGCGGCGAGACCTTTGTCCTCAACATGGGCGAACCAATCCGCATCCTCGACCTTGCCGAAGACCTCATCCGCCTCTCCGGGCTCGAGCCGCACCGCGACATCGAAATCGCCTACACTGGCATCCGCCCCGGCGAAAAACTGATTGAAGAACTTTGGGAGGAAGGGACTCCCCTCGCGCCGACCCTCCACCCCGACATCTTCCGCCTCGAAGACAGCGCTTCTTTCTCGACCCTCAACCTGCCTCACGCCATCGAGAATCTCTCCCGCCTCTGCCGCGCCAACGACACCGACGCCATCCTCGACCTGTTGGATGAACTCATTCCGGGTTCCTCCATCCGCGAAACGCCGCAAACAGACATCACCTCAATCCTTTGAACCTGCCAACCTTCCAACCTTCCAACTTTCCAACCTGCCAACCTTCCAACCTTCCAACCTTCCAACCCGCCAACTTTCCAACCATCCAACCAAACCCCATGCCCATCGTCTCCCTCTCCGACTGGAACCGCTTCCTCCTCTCGCATCATCCCAACGCCCACCTCCTGCAAACGGGGGAATGGGGGGAATTAAAGAGGGACTTCGGCTGGAAGCCGGTACGGATTATCCGGGAAGATGCAGGCGTGCAAATCCTCTTTCGCAGGCTGCCGCTGGGCTTTACCATCGGCTACATTCCAAAGGCAATCATCAGTGATGGGTCCGTCAGTGAACAGTTTTGGAATGAGATCAACACTGTTTGCAAATCTCATCGCGCCATCTTCCTTAAACTCGAACCCGACCGGTGGGAGGGCGAAACGCCAATTGCCAATTACCAATTATCACTGTCCCCCCACAACATCCAGCCTCCCCGCACCCTCATCGTGAATTTGCGTGAGAGCGAGGAAGAAATCCTTGCCCGCATGAAGCAGAAGACGCGTTACAACATCCGCCTCGCCGAAAAGAAGGGTGTGACCGTGCGCGCCTGGGACGACATCGCCTCCTTCCACAAAATGATGCTTGTCACCGGCGGGCGCGATGGGTTTGGCGTCCATTCGCTGGAATACTATCGCCGCGCCTACGAGTTGTTCCATCCAAAGGGCATGTGTGAATTGCTGGTTGCCGAATACGAAGGCAAGCTCCTTGCCGCCCTGTTCGTTGCCCGTCACGGAAATCGTGCCTACTACCTCTACGGCGCCTCCACCGACGAAGAGCGCAACCGCATGCCCACCTATCTCCTGCAATGGGAAGCCATGAAATGGGCAAAAGCGCGCGGCTGTGAAGAGTACGACCTGTGGGGTGTCCCTGACGAGGACGAAGCGACCCTCGAAGCCAATTTCGAGACCCGCCGCGACGGCTTGTGGGGAGTGTATCGCTTCAAACGCGGATTCGGAGGTCAACTCAAACGCGCCGCGCAGGCGATGGACAGGGTCTATAATCCATTGTTGTATTGGGTGTATTTGAAGTTCATTGGGAATAGAGAGTAGTAAATGGTAAGTAGTAATTGGAATGGTTTGATTTCCAAACTTCCAAACCCGCATTTCCTCCAAACCTACGAATGGGGGCAGGTGAAGGCGAAGTATGGGTGGGATCCGATTTACCTTGTTTGGGATAATGAAGGAAAGATGATAGAAGAAAGAAATGCCAGCCATCTTTCATCTTTCGTCTTTCATCCGTCTGCCGCCGCTTTGGTTTTGAAACGCCAAATCCTCCGCAGCGGCTTTGCCGCCCGCCTCTCCATCCTGTATTCTCCAAAGGGTCCCCTCCTCGATTGGGCGAACGAACCCCTGCGAAACCGCGTGTTGAATGATTTACAGTCCTTTGCCCGAAAACAGGGAGCGATCTTCCTAAAAATAGACCCCGATGTGGTGCTGGGAACGGGAGTCCCTGGCAGCGGGGAGGAGGCTCAGGATTCCACCGGGCAGGCTCTCGTCGCGGAATTGAAGCGCAGAGGCTGGGAATATTCATCGGATCAGATCCAATTCCGGAATACCGTCCTCATTGACTTGAATCCGTCAGAAGAAGAATTGCTTGCCCGCATGAAGCAGAAGACGCGTTACAACATTCGGCTCGCCGAAAAGAAGGGCGTGTCTCTGCGTATAGGCACTTTGGCAGATTTGCCCATGCTTTACAAAATGTATGCTGAAACATCTGTGCGCGATGGATTCGTGATTCGCGATGAAGGCTATTACCAAACTGTTTGGAAATTGTTCATGATTTCAAACGTTGACATGGTGGAAGGTTCGCAGGTTCCACCTTTCCAATTTTCCAACTTTCCAACTTGCGAACCTTTGATTGCCGAGGTCAACCACGAACCCGTCGCCGCCATCTTCGTTTTCTATTTCGCCGGGCGCGCCTATTACGTCTATGGCATGTCGCGGGAGGCGCACCGTGAAAAGATGCCGAATTATCTTTTGCAATGGGAAGCGATGAAACGCGCCAGGGCAAAAGGCTGCACGGTGTATGACCTGTGGGGCGCGCCAGAGGTATTCGATGAGAGCGACTCAATGTGGGGTGTCTATCGCTTCAAGGAGGGATTTGGCGGGAGGGTCGTGCGCACGCTCGGCGCTTATGACTTTGCCCCCAGCCCGCTTTGGTATAAGATGTATTCGGAAATCATCCCGCGCGTGCTGGATGTGATGCGGGCGCGCGGCAGGGCAAAAACCCGGCAAGTATTGGGGTAGAGCTATAAATGTTAGCGCGGCAATAAAAGTTAATCCAGTACAAGGTATGGTCGAGAACTGACGGTTTCGTCTTGTCCCAACCAATTTTGAATTTTTTAGGTAGAAGTGTGGTAAAATCCGAGCCGCTGTCGTTGCCGTCCCGCTGTGTGCGGGACGATTTCATGCCAGAATACTCATGATCGAACCCGAAGAATTCCCCGAATTCGATTTGCCGCAGGTGACGAATGTTTCTCATTCGGACGTGCAGTCTGTCCACGCGGAGTTGGTGCGGATGCATCAAGCCGATGCGGAGACGATCACCGCCGAAGAAGTGGAATTGCAGAACAGCGCGGCGGGGAATGTCAAGGCAAATAATGTCACCGGGCAGATGACCCTGATGGGCGCGGTGAACGCGAGGGAAGTCTCGGTGCATAAAGGGGTCATGGGGCTCATCCAGGCGGAACAGGCGTCCGTCAGCGGGTACGCAGGCGCGGTCGCGGCAGGCAGCGTAGACATCCGTCAGAGTGTGGTCGGTCTGGTGGCTGGGACGGATGTCCATGTGGAAGAGGGTCGGACGATCCTCCTGTTGGCGACCAGCGTGAATGGGAATGTGACCACTCTGTTCGACTCGCGTACCGCCCTGATTGCCGGACTGGTTGGCGGGTTGTTTGGCGGAATCATGTTACTGCTTGGACGGATGTTGTTCGGGCGAAAATAGCTTTTTGAATGTATGGCGGAGAATTTTCCGCTTGCAGAAATTCTATTCATAGAGCGAAGGTAACTGCGCTGAAAGCGTGGTGAGAGGCGCTCGAGGAGTTAAGATGGAGAAAGTCGTTTTGAAAGCAACCAGGCGCGAAGTGGTTGGTAAGCAGGTGAAGGCATTACGCCGCGAAGGCAAGTTGCCGGCGGTCATCTATGGTCGTCATACCGAGCCGATCAATATTAACTTGGATGCACACTCAGCCTCGCTGGCTTTGGGTAAGCTTACCTCGTCCAGCCTGGTGACCCTGGATGTGGACGGTAAGGAGTATCCCGCACTGGTGCGCGAGAAACAGCGCGATTTCATCAAGAATCGTCTCCTGCATGTGGACTTCCTAGCAGTATCGCTGACCGAGAAGATCCGCACCTATGTGAACGTTCATATCGTCGGTGTTTCGCCCGCGGTGAAGGACTACAATGCCGTGCTAGTGAAGAATCTGGAAGAGCTGGAAGTGGAGTGTCTGCCCACCGATTTGCCGGAACGCATCGATGTGGATATTTCGGCTCTCGCGCGACCCGGTGACGGTATCCGTGTGAAGGATGTGAAGGTGGCTGATGCCATTCGCCTGCTTGATGACCCCGAAACGATGGTGGCGGTTGCGACCTTTGCGAAGGTGGAAGAAGAAGCCGCTGGCGTTCCGGGCGCAGAAGGCGCGGTGGTCTCCCCGACCGAGCCCGAACTTTCTGTGGAACGCGGCAAGAAGGAAGAAGAAGTCCCCGAAGAGAAGAAGAAGTAATTCCTTCATCGATAGTAAAAACTCCCCGATTTTGTCGGGGAGTTTTTGTTTGATGCTATTTCTTAGCCAACCCTGATTGGTAGACGAACAAAAGCAGGAATACCAAAGGCAGGACAGCACCTGCGCAGGGCGTGGTTGGCGGCGTGGGAGTGGGCGTGATCGGCGTGGAAGTAGGCGTATGGGTGGCGGTTGGGGCGAGCGCAGTCAATGTGGGTGTGGGAGAATCGGTAGGATGGGCAGTTGGCGAGGCTGTTGGCGTGTTCGTGACGGCGTCGAACTCATACGCGCCGATGTCGCAAGTCAAAGTCCCGTCGAGCTCGCCATCCACGGGGCGGGAAACTCCGCGCTGGTCGGTGGACGGACAACCGTTGTTCGTCCCCGCGTCGATGGCGGGGCTGCCTGCCAGCAGAGCATGTGTGAGCGTAAAGCCGCCGTTGTCTTGCAGGGGACCCAGCATCGGATCAGTATTGATCAGATCACCCCCTGCATGGAAGCCGCAGGTATCTCCACTTTCAAGGTTGTTACCTTGCGAGACCATGGTACCTTCGTTGTTGAAACAATTCCCATCTGCGTTCGAAGCTGCAAGGATGGAGTTCTTGACTGCCAATGAGGCATTGTCGTTGAAGAGATTCCCGCCAGTATCCGGTCCACTGGCGGTGTTGCCGTGGAAAGTGACGTTCAGCAGGATAGCATCTCCGCGATTGTAAAGTCCGCCGCCGTTGTCGCTGACAGAGTTCCCACTGACCGTAACATTGGTCAGTTTCAAGGAGAAGCCCGAATGCTCGATCCCCCCTCCGCTTCTTGCCTGATTTTGGGCGAGTGTGCTGTTGAGAATGGTCAGGTCGCCGCTGTTGGCAATCCCGCCGCCGGATGTCACTGCGCTGTTTGAAACAACCTGTGTATCCTGAATGACGGCGGTCGCGCCATTGCCCGCATTTTGGATGCCGCCTCCGATGACGGCGGTATTCCCCGTGACCACGCTGTTTAGCAGCGTTAATTTGGCGCGCGGCGTGCCGCCCGTAACGATGACCCCGCCGCCATTTGCACCACTCCCCGGATTGCCATTCCGAACGGTGACGCCGGAGATCGTGACCGTCGCGCCGGGTCGGATGTCAAAAACGCGGTCTGTGCCATTCCCATCGATGACGATCCGTTCCGTCCCTGCCCCCTGGATGTGGAGAGCGCCTGTCAGGTCGAGGTCGCCGGTGGCGGCTGAGTCTTCATTGGCTCCGGTCAATGTGAGCGAGAAGACCGCCGGGTCCGGCAGGGAGGCGTCGAAGACGATCACATCCGCGCCGTTGCCTGCCGGACAGTTTCCTGTCGCCGTGTCGGTGTTTGCCGAGATCACAGCCTCCCGCAACGAGCATAAACCATCCTCTGCAAGGGAGTCGGTTGTGGTGGTCACGGCGATGGTCGCTGCGGCGGAGGCGGGATGGGACGCGTATAACGTACCAATGGTAAACAGGATAACCAAAATCGTTCGGAGGGAAACCATCCGTTTCATGATCTTGCCCTTTCAACCTGGAAGGATTGGAATGGATCAACGGGGGGGAGCGCTGCCTGTGAAGAGGATGCCGGGTCGCCGCGCAGGGACGGTTGGCGCGGCGGAAACGACGGTTGCCTCCACCGGGCGGTAGGTGATGTGCAATGCCTCATAATCCAGCTTTGCATCGCCGTTTGCGTTGCTTGACTGCAACCGAATCCGGATCTCGCGTGCCGGTGACACGTACCGTGAGAGGGCACTGATACGGAAGGTCAGTCCATTCCATTGACCCGCGGCAGTGCCGGTTGAATCACCCAGTTTGACCCACATCTTTTTGTTCCAGTCGTAAATGGAGAACGTCCATTTCTGGGTGGCGGAGGACGGGCCCTTGAAATTGACTTGCACCAGCGTGCTGGAGATGAGCGAAGGCTGGACGTCGTTCGGCAGGTGGAATGAACGATATCCGATGTATACGGAGCCTGGCGTCTGGAAGGTGACGTACGCGTCAGGGTTATCGTCTGTTCCGGTTTGTTGGAGCAGTCCCAGGCTTGAAACAGAGCCGGAGGCCGATCCGTTTTGTGTGGTGAGAAAGACAGGCGTCACAACGACTGACCGCTGGGACGATGACTTTGTTGCAGTCGGCGATGGCGGGATCGTGGCTGTTGGCGGGATGGCCGTGCTGGTGAATGTATATGTTGTCGTGGGAAGCGCCGTACTTGTGAACGTATGAGTCGGTGTAGCGGTCTTGGTCAATGTGCTTGTCGGCAGGACAGGAGTGTTCGTAAACGTGCTGGTCGCAGTGGCAGTCTTGGTGGGTGTGGATGTGAACGTCGAGGTCAGGGTCGCCGTGTTCGTTACTGTGCTTGTCGGTGGAATGGGGGTGTTGGTGACTGTGTTTGTTGCCGTATGAGTGGTTGTGTTTGTCGGCGGCACCGGGGTGTTGGTCACAGTGTTCGAGATCGAAGTGGGCGTGGCTGTGGCTGGCGATATCAATGCGTTGTACGCTGCAAGCAAATCGATGCGACCGTTCCCGTAGGTGTTGTCGGGCCCTGCCGCGCCGAGGTCCACGGCGGAGTTGATTAGAATGTTTTCCTGTTCGATGACAGTCAGATTGGGAAACGCGGAAAGCAAAAGCGCCAGCCCTCCCGCTGCGTGCGGCGCGGCAAGGGAAGTGCCTGAGGCGGTCGTGTAGAACCCTCCGAGATCGGCCGTGTTGATGTTGACGCCAGGCGCAACCACCTCCGGGAAGACGCCTGTTGAGCCGCCGCAAGTGGTGGGACCGCGGCTGCTCAAACCGTAGATGGAACTGCTGTTGTTGATTGCTCCCACTGCGAAGGCGGAGGGATTGTTTGCCGGGCTGTAACTGGTGCCGGCATTCGGTCCACCGTTGCCTGCCGCGAAGATGGGCAGAATGCCTGCCGCACGCAACGCCTGCAAGTCAGGTTCAAAATCCAGATAACAACCCGGAGCGGAAAAACTCCATGAATTGTTGATCACATCTGGAGCATCGTTCGTGTTTGGGTTGCCATCAGGATCGAGCAGCCATTGGAATCCCTGATGGATGGCAGTGGCGGTGGAACTTCCTGCGTCGTTGAACATCTTGACCGCGATCCACTGGGCATCGGGCGCCACACCGATGGATGAGCCGCCCGCGTCGCCGCCGACCATGACCCCCATCGTCCATGTACCGTGACCACTCTTGTCCGTAGGCGTGGTCGGATGCTGACCATATGGATCGTACCAACTGTTCGTCCCGCCGCGCCAGCGGCTGGAAAGGTCGGGATGGGAGAGGTCCACGCCGCTGTCCATCGAAGCGACCACCACACCCTGCCCGGTATATCCCAGGCTCCATAGCGCCGGTGCATTGACCAGCGTGAGGTTGGGTCCGGGGTTGCTCAAATAGGGGAGCGTCGAAACCGGGATGATGTCGAGGTCGTCCGGCGTGATGGATAGCACATCCGGTTGGAGCGAGAGTTCAAGTATCGCGTCGGATGTGGCGGTGACGGAGAAACCATTGAAGATCCAGAAGGACGTAAAGTGTTTGACCTGTCCCGCGGATTTTTGGCGATCAAGGAAATTCCTGACCGAAGCCTGGGTTTGTTCGGCGGTGGATGACAGCGCTTCGATCACACGGGAAAGCTGCTCCGCGCTCCCTAGGCTCTTTCCACGCGGGAGGGTTGCCTGCTGTCGCAGCCGGACGATGACCGTGATCGTTTCTTCCCCTGCCAGCGTGGAGAGTTGTTCCCGCAGACGCGGGGAAAGTTTATCTCCGGAGACATTATGGATCTGCCACGCGGCTGAATCACTCCCCGCTCGCGCCGTCATGGCGGGCGCGAGCATCAGCCCGCATAGTAAAAACAGGGCAAGGAAGGGCGCGATGATTCTCCGCATGAGATCGTTCACGTTATTTGGCAATCATCGGCTCGAGCGCAACGTTTCCGAACGAAACGGTTACAATCGTGCCGCGGTGAACAACGTTCCGGGTATTGGGAATTAGGGTGAAGTACATGCGGTCTGCGATGAGTTGCTGTTTGCGCATGTGCATATCGGGCATGAGCATGATGTCGCCGTTCTGCACATAGACCATTGGCATGATGCCGCCGTCCTCCGGGTCGACCAACTTTGCCGCCTTGTCGGGGTCGATAATGCGGTACCGGACATCCACCATGCCGCCCGCGGCGGTAACCGCCACGAGGTACATCTGGATGCCATATTCTTCCTCCAGGGTTTGGGCGGAGATGATGGTCTCCGGGAGCGGGTGTTCGGAATCGTGTGCTTTTACACTTTGCACTCCGATCTGATAGGAGAAGAAGCCAATCAAGATCGTAGCAAGCATCATGGCAGGGAGGAAGAACCGGCTCTGCCGCATTTGTTTGGCGGAGGCGTTGAAGGCGAGGAGGTCGGTTTTCATAACGGGATCGGCCCACGGCTTGGCAAGAACAAGCGTCCCGAGGAACGCGGTTTCTACAAGTATTGCCAGGAGTCCGATCAATCCAAAGGAATTGCTTCCGAAGGATTCCTGTGCGATGGCGCTGCACACATCCTTGAAGGATTGATCTATTGCCTTGCCGGATACGAGTCCCCAGATGCCCTGGAGATCTGCCCATTCCTCCACTCCCGTGCCGGGCAGCCCGACCGTGCGGCTGAGAAGGTAACCGATGATGGAACCGGCAACGATGATGGTCCCCAACCCCCACCCCCAGATGATCCGACTGCGCAACAGCCCCCACGCTGCGACAAGCGTTCCGAGAAAATTAACAATGAATAGCCAGCCCATATAAGGGGATTCGCTGTATTCATCAGGAACCGCGATGAGGTGCAGGATTCCGGTGCACAACATTAGCGCGATTGCGGTCCACATGAGTAGTTTGGGTTTCACAGGAAGTCTCCTTAGAGCAGTAGAGCAGTTTTGAATTGGTTTGACTGGATGTTCGCGGAAACCCGCGAACATCCAGTCAAGGTTTGTTGTTTCAAACTATGGCAGATCGAACTCGTCAATGTCGTGATTCGCGGCTGTCAAGCCTTGCGCAGTGCCGTCGAAGTACAGAGTCCAGACGGTGTTGTTGAAATACACAATGTCTTCGTCTTGTACCGATCCGGGACCCGGCACGGTCGCATTGTCGACGAACGAGACGTAGAAGTGAGTGGCGTCGACGAAGAACAGACCATCGACATTGGCTGTAGCGGGCAGACCAAGTGCGGTCACGTCCACTACCCGGCTGAAGGACATGCCGTCCCAAGCGTAGATGTCAGAATCATCTGCCGTGCCAGCCACACCGGGCGGGTTGGTGTTCCCCACCGTCGAGAAGTACAGGATGCCTCCGACGATTTTGAAGGTATCGATGTCGTGTGCGGCGGCGGTCATGCCTTGCGCGGTGCCGTCGAAGTACACCGACCAGACTCCATTATCGTAATAGACAATATCTTCATCCTGGACCGTTCCAAGACTCGGAACAACCGTATCTGCGACAAAAGAGAAATAGTAGTGGGTCGAGTCGATCCGGTCAAAGCCGTCTACATTGGCGCCAGTTGGCAAACCGAATGCGGTGGCGTCGAACTCGCGGCTGAAGACTGTCCCGTTCCAGAGGTAGACGTCGGCGTCATCGGCTGTGTCGATTAATCCTGGCGGGTTGCTGTTTCCGACGGTCGAGAAGTAGACTGGGTAACTGACCCGGAAGGTCGTGCCGCGGACTCCGTTCGCGCCTGTGCTCCAGTTGCCAGCTACATCGCGGATGCGGGCGCGGATCGTATACGTTCCGGGAGTCAGCGAGCTGGTGGGAATGTTGACACTCGAGCCGCTGAAGGCTGTACCGCCTCCCGGTGCGGGATTCGTCGTGCCGAACCAGTATTCACCGCCAGCCACGCCGCTTGCCAATCCGCTGACTAGCGGGTCGGTCGCGCCGTTCACTGTGAGGGTGATGGAGGCGGTTCCGACCGGAATGGCGTTGGGGGTGAGGGTGATGCCGGTAAAGGTGGGCGCCGTTCGGTCGATCAGAAGCGTGGCGCTGGCGGCGGCGCTCCAGTTGCCAGCCGCGTCCTTCGCGCGGACATACACGGTATGGTTGCCCGCAGTCAACGCAGAGATGGTTCCTGCCGGGATGGTGCCATTGATAGTCGCGCTTGGCGACGCCGAAGCGGAGGTCATTGCTGCGCCGGTGCCAGCCGCGCCGAGGGTGTCGATGAAGTATTCGCCTGCCGCGATATTGCTATTGCCCGTGGCAGTGTCATCTCCAGTGGCGCTCACAGCCACCGCCGTGTTGTTGGAGGCGGGCGGGGTGAGGGTCACTCCGCTGGCGGTGGGAGGCGTCTTATCGATCACGAGGGTAATCGTGGAGAATGGACCCCAGTTCCCAACCGAATCCTTGGCGTGGACGCTGATGACATGATTGCCCTGCGACAACGCATTGACTGTGATGAGCGGAATGTAGGAATATCCGTTCTCGGCGGCGGAGTTGAATGAACCGTCGCTTGGGGTGATAAGAATGCCTGTCCCGTTGGCGCCGACAGTGTCGATGAAGTATTCGGCGTTGACCACATTGGATGTGGTCGGACCCGCGCCAGGTTCAGAGAAGGTCGCGTCCAACCGGACAGACTGGAAGGATGGGGCATATGGCAATGCGCCGTTATTCGGGTTGGGTCGCAGTTGCAAGGCACTGGTGCTAGGTCCTGTCTTGTCCACTTTGAGTTCAAGCGAGGCAAATGCGCCCCAGTTGCCGTAGGCGTCACGGCTGTGGATGTAAATCCAGTGCGAGCCTTCAGCTAAACCGCTCATCGTTGCGGCGGAAAGCGTTGTCGTAAGCGAAACGACGGGCGCATTCTGGTTGAGGGTCATCGGTGTGCCTGAACCATCCGCGCCGATGGAGTCAATGAAGAACTCGGCGTCGGTCACATTGCTATTGCCGGAGGCGCTGTCGTTGGCGGTGCCTGTGATTGTCACGTTTGAGGCGCCCGCGCTGGGATTGGGATTTGCCGACAAGCCCGTTACAGATGGACCGGCTTTATCCAGCACCAGCGTGATGGATGTGAACGCGCCCCAGTTGCCAGCCGCGTCATGACCATGAACGTAGATGTTGTGACTGCCGGACGACAGGGAACTCGGGTCAATCGAAGCCGTTACTGCTTCCGTTGCCGAGGCGAACGCGCCACTCATGGCTGTTCCGCTGCCGCTGGCTCCGATGGTGTCGATGAAATATTCGGCCTGATCCACAACACTTCCGCCGGTGGAGGAATCGTCAACGGTCGCGTTGAAAGCGACGAGGCTTGATCCATTGGAAGGATTGGGAGAGAGTGAAAGCCCGCTGGAGACCGGTCCGGTCGTGTCGCCGGAACCGGGGGTGCCTGTCACATGAATGAAGGTCAACATGCCGCCGAAGCGGGTGCTGTTATTGACCAGGCGCAGGCTCGAATCGAACACGGCATACATCTGGTCCGCGGGGGCGCTGACAGGGATGTTCACGAGCACATCCGCGGTTTGTCCCGCGCCGAGTGTTTCAGCGTAGGCAAAGTGGGGCTTCGAGAAAACCTTGCCATCCATTGAGATGACCGAATAGCGCAGCCCCAGCATGCCGAGCGAACGGCTCTTGATGCCGGCGTTGACGAGGCGCAAAAGTATTGTGTTTCCTGCGATGGTGTCAATGTTGTCGGTATCGGGGTACGCCTTGCCGTTGAACAGGAAATAGCGCGGGGTATATTCGCGCATGTCAAAGGTGGACGGGTTAGCGCTCAGATTGGGATCGATCTCGCTCATCACGAGGACCGCTTCATCATTGAAGGCGGAAGCGGGACCGTATGCCTCCAACGGCGCGCCAGCCGGGCGGACGATCAAAACGCCGTACATGCCCATCGCCACCTGCCGTTCACCGTTATAGGTTGGACCTGCTTGATAGATGTAGGTCCCGGCTTGCAGACCGGAATAGGTATATGTCTTTGTGTTGCCGCTTGTCACACCGACAGTGTCTGATGTGCCAAACAGCCCGGGGATGGAAAGCGAGGTGGTCTCACCGAGGTTGTTGTGAAGGTTGACAACCAGGGTTTCGCCTGCATTGGCGATCAGCATGGGCCCGGGAAGTCCCGCCGGGCTGAGGCTGTCTGCCGCGTACCCCCAGATATTGACGGTCACGCTTCCGGGCAAGGTCAATGTGCCGGTCGTTGCCCACAAGTCGCAGGTGCGCGTGCCGCTGACCTCCGTGCAGGTGGAGGCGGGCAATACCGCAGCCTGGGCAGACCCAGGGAAAGCGGAAGCCAGCACTGCAAGGATCATGCCCAGCAGGAGTAATCCCGACCGCATGGTATGCAATGTATTTGTTTTCATGGGAATTTTCCTCATTGCTTTCTTGCCCATTATGGACAGCCTGTCGGCGGATCGATGCGGGTGTAGGTTCCCATGCCTGTCATAACCGCGCCCCATGAGGTGAGTTGATACAGGGCATGGTTATGGGCGATGTGGTAGAACTCTCCGCATTGATTTTGAACGGTGGTTCCAACCGGAAGTTCACCCTGCGATCCAAGGTAGGGGCTGCCGCTGAAGAATGTGCCGAAGAACAGGTCCAGGATGTTCGGGAAGGTAACGGGCACCGGGTTGGTTTCACTGTACGCTTCAGGGTCCTGCCAGGTGAAGAGGGTATCCCACGCCTGACCGGGTCCGACCGGGATGGAGTATTTGTCGTATGCCAAATCCTCGAACGTGGAACTTTCCAGCAGGTTGCCGTCCCGTCCCACCACGCGCACATTGTTGCCATGTGGATGGAAGGGGTAGTCGATGCTGCCCACGCTGAGGTACCGTACCGCCGCGGGAAGCGGATTCAGAGTCGGGTGATAGGGGGTGATGCGGACCAACGCGCCATAGGGTTGGCTGGGAAGCCAGGAAGCGTTGTTCGGCGCGAGGGTGTCGGGGAGGCCGCGTCCGTTGATGAACCAGTAACGGGGATGGTAGTTGCGGGTGTTAAACGGGCGATTGCGCTCCATCGCGGTGCTGAGCGCGGGGTCCACTTCAGAGAATAGGGAGATGTATTCCCGGTTCGGATTGAACGCAGTGCTGGGGCTGTCGTATAGCCAATCAGGATGCCCCGCCGGGCGGACGACCAGCGCTCCGAATAGGCCCATCGGGACCTGAATATCGGTCTCGGTGCCGCTTTGGTAAACGAAGGTGCCGGGACGCTGTGCCACAAAACTGTAGGTGACGGAGCCGCCATTCGCCGCGGCGGTCCTGGCAAGCGAGACGAGAGTGGTGCCGCTGAATTCCGGTCCGTCTGGTTGTCCGTTGGCGAGAACATTTTCCTGCCCTGGGAAGATCAGTGAGGTCTTGCGGTTCAGGGTATTGTGCAGGACGATGGTGACCGTATCGCCCTGGTTGACGCACAACACTGGTCCAGGGTATTGGAACGGATCAGACCCGGACGAAAGTCCCCACATGTACACGACATTCCCATCGGGAGTGCCGATATAACCGGTATTGGTTGTGAGGGTGAAACTTGGTCCATTCGTGCAAACCATCCCATCGGTCAGGGGTCCCTGTGCGCTTACCGCTCCATTCCCGAACGGGATCATGGAGATCATCAACGCCAGCACAAAGAAGACTGCCAAAACCTTACGGGGTTTTATGTGAATATGCTTTTGCATGGTTAACTCCTTGTTGCCTGAGCTGGCTTAGGTGTTCGGTTCCGTTTGCGCGGAAAGAGTGCCGGCTGGGTGGACGCGGATCTCGGTCATTTGCTTGCCAACGCCGAAATCACCGATGGAATGGGACATGGTGAAGTTGCGGTTGTAAAGCAGATAGGTATCCGGTCCGCTCCCGCCGGAGTGGGGAGGAGCGGTGAAAATGGCGTCCACACTTTCCCCGGCATGGATTACGACCGTGTTGGTGAGGTAACTAAGATCGATTCCGCCATTGTTTAGGTAGGTGGCATCCTTCCCGACCACGCGCATCTGGATGCCTTCGAGGGTCATTGAGGCCTGCATGAAACCGAGATTGGCAAAGCGCAATAAGACTCGGTCACCGGCATTGCATTCCACGAGGGAACTGATGGGCTGATATTGAAGATTGGGGAACCCGGCAGGGGCAATCAAATCGCCATTGGTGTCGAATCCCTGTCCTTTGGGAGCGATGGTGTCGGGGTAGACGCGTCCGTTGATCATCGAGAAGTCGGGCTTGTAATCGCTCCATTCAGGGAGTTGAATGTGAGAATCCGACCAGTGCGAGTCCACCCACATTTCCGTCAACATCATGCCGAACTCGCGGTCGTATCCCGTGGAACCGTCGCCGTCGTTGAACACGTATTTGCCGCTCGGGTACAGGGAAGTGTTTCCATTCTGCGCCGGGCGGATAAAGACCAGACCGGTCATACCCATTTGGACATGCTCCACGTCCTCCACGTGGCAGTGGAACATGTACGTGCCGGGGTCATGTGGACGATACACGTAGGTGAATGCCCGGTTCATCGGCACAGATACCGAGGAGGAGGGTTCGCCATCGAAGAATGGAATGGCATTCTTAAAGCCGTGGAAGTGGACCGTGTGGGCGTCCGTCAAGTCGGGTCGCATTTGCAAACCGAGATTCCGCAGTTCAAGTCTAAATGTCTGATCTTCGTCGATCCAGAACATAGGGGCGGAATGTTGCGCCTTCATTTTCTGGTTCAGGATCTGCTCATCGGTCATACCGGTGACATCACGGAATCCGAAGATGTAGGTGGTGAACAGGCTGGGGTCGGGGGAAAGGTCGTCGGGATGGAATGGCGAGGGCGTGGGAAGAGGCGGCAGGTACATCCAGCCGTCTGTTGCGGCAAAGATCTTGTCTGGCGGATCAATCTGGGCAAACGCCACCGACTCGGGCGAGAGATATTTGCGCAGGAGGCCCAAGCCGCCGGCAGCGAGCAGACCGCCGCCCGTCAGTTTGAGGAAATCACGGCGACTCACACGACCTGAAAATTGATTCTGTTTCATAGGTTTCTCCTCTTCTTCGCTCCCTGAGGCGACTTGCTCAGCCTCCTCAGGGAGCGTTTTGGTAGTCGTTACGGAATCGTTCCGCCGTTGAAATTGTCGACACGCTGGTTGGTGGGCAGGAGGATGCCGATGCGGCCTCCGCCCGAACCATAGCTCCACGCGCCGGCTCCGCTAGTCGGTATGGTGACTGCGCCGATCGGTGTGCCATTTTTGTACACGTACACGGTGCCGTCCTGGATGGCAACGACTGACAGTGTGTCGCCGGAGGCAAAGGTTACCGGGAACCGGGCTCGATTGATCGTTCCGCCATTGACCGTCGTCACAGTTACCTGCCCGGCGCTGTGTTGATACGATACACGGAGGTATCTTTGGGGTGTGGTGACGCTGCCTCCGGTTGCCTTCAAGATCAGGCTGGGGCTGAAGGTTGCGTTATTGATGGGCGTATTGGAGAATGTGAAGGAAGCGCCCTGTCGGTTCCCGAAGCCGCCTGCCGGGACATTCCAGATTGCCCAACCGCTGGTAAAGGTGAATGCCTGGTTGGCATTGACCCGGATGGCAGCCTGCCCACCGATGGTGGTCTGACTCCAGTTTGCGCCGAGTGTGGTGGAATTTGCCCGGTTGAAGGTGTCGAGCGACGTCAACGCCGGTAATGCCGGGGCGGTGATGATGGTGTCGGTGTCGGTCGCGCTGTTGTTGCCCAGGTTCGGGTCGAATGTGGTGACGGGTGCAGTCACGGTGGCGGTGTTGGAAAGGCTCCCAGTGGCTGTCGATGAAACGGTGGCGACAGCGGTAAAGGTTGCGGTGCCGCCGTTCAACAGGTTGACTGTGCCATTGAAAAGATTACCGCTTCCGGCTGGGGCGGAGCAACTGGAGCCACTTGTCGCAGCACAGGACCAGGTGATGTTGCTCAGATCTGCCGGGAAGTTGTCGGTTACCGAAGCTCCGGTCACCGGGTTGGGACCACTGTTGCCGACCACGATGGTATAGGTGACGATGCCGCCTGCCGAAATTGCCGTCACATTGTCAGTCTTCGTGATGGACAGGTTCGATGTGGACATGATAGTGTCCGTGTCGGTTGCGCTGTTGTTGGCTGGGTTCAGGTCAACAGCGCCGCCCGGCATGGCAACGGTGGCTGTGTTCGACAAGGAGCCGGAGGCTCCTGCGGCAACACTGCCGCTCGTGGTGGCAAAAGTGATGGTGCCGCCCGCGGGGAGGTCAACCGTTTGGAAGATGTTACCGCTTCCATTGGCCGCACCACAGACCGCGCCGCCGCTGGCTGTGCATGTCCAGTTGATGGTTCCGGCGAGCGGCGAGGGAGTTGGGAAGATATCTGTTACCGTTGCGCCGATGACAGGGTCTGGTCCGGCGTTGCTGACGGTGATGGTGTAGCGGATCTGGGTGCCCGGCGTGACGTTGGTCTGGTTATCCGTCTTGGTGATGGAAAGGTCCGCCTCCACTGGGGTCTCATCGGCGCCAATCTCGAAGCCGCCGTCCGATGGGCGGGCGCCGCGGTCGAAGTCCTGCGCGGGTGCGTTGACACTGCCCTTGGAGGCCGCGCCAGCATTGACTGCCAGGGAGGTTTCGAGAATATGATAGTCACCGAGCAGGTTCGGAGTGGCATCCGTGGTAATCATCAGGATGTCAACGAAGCGAGGGTTGCCGCGCCAGGGCAGAGCACGGACAGTGGTATCGTAGGTCGCGACCACAGTTGGGTCTGCACCGACAATATTCGATCCATCAGGAATTGTCCCGGTGGTGACCTGCATCATGGAATTGGTCGGCGAGAGCAGACCGATACCGTCGGAGACACCGAGGTCCCATTGATTGATCGGATTCGGATCGCCTGCCAAGCCTATGCCTGCCACCGTGCTGCCGACGAAGGTCCCAGCCCGGTTATCCCAGAAGATGTTGTTGAACAACAGCGGGTCGCTGAAGAGCGGGGAGCCGCCGGGCAGGGTGGCTTGTAACAGATTGCTGTTGCGCGAGGTGGAGAGTCCTGCCGGGGCGGGCTGACCGTTGCTGGTCATGGCGGTGGCGGTGGTGATGTTCTTCATCACCGTGTTGTTGAAGAAGCGCACGTCGGGTGCATCGTTGAGCGAGACGCCGCCGCCTTCATGGGTGGAGATGTTGTTGACGATGATATTGTTGTAGACGTTGTACGGGAAGTTGCCCGCCATGAGGAAGCGCAGACCGCCGCCATCGTCGTTTGCCAGGTTATTCTGAATCAGGTTGGCGTACACATCCACAGGACCCGCACCGGGGGTGAGCAAGTCCGGGTCGGCGGGCAGTTCACCGGCGATCATGATGCCGCCGCCTTCATCGTAGGAACGGTTGAAGTAGATGCGATTGTGGTGGATACGTCCGTTGGGGCTCAACCCGTAGTGGCTGATGCCGCCGCCGTATTCCGCCGAGAAGTTGCCGCAGATGTCGTTGCCGGTCACTTCGTAGCCTTCGGCGCCAGAGTAGATTGCCACTGCGCCCGCCAGGTTTGTGCCGCCGTTGGCGAGGATGCGGTTGTTAGCAATGCGGATGAAATCATTCTGGTTGTCGTTGAACGCGCCGGGTAAATGCGGCGTGCCGAGGCGGATGGCCCCGCCGTACGCACCGCCATTGCTTTGCAGGATGTTGTTCGTGATCTGCAAATAGCGGGCATAGCCGTTGACGTAGATACCGCCGCCCTGGACGCCGGAGACCTCGTGTACGCTCGGGTCAGTGTTGGGCACAATCTGGTTCGGGAAGCCCTGCTGATCCCCGCCCTGAATGGTGAATCCGTCGATGCTGGCAGGGTTGGTGTTATTGAAGTTTCCGTCTTGTGCGACAACGTAAACCACAGGACCCTCAAAGATGGCTTGATTGCCGCTCCAGCTTAAGCCAGCCATGAAGACGTTCCATGCTTCGGCGTAGGGAGTGTCACCGGCGACGCCGCGTCCGTCGATCACAGAGCCGGGCACCTTTGTTCCGTCGGCATACGAGCCGCCGGGACCCACGCCCTGTAATTTCATCTTGGCGTTCATGACCACGTTCTCAAGGTACATGCCGCTGGAAGACGGGTAGACCACGACCAGCCGTGGGCGGGTGCCGGTCGCCGCCGCGGCTGCGTTCACTGCCGATTGAATGGTGGCATATGTCCTGCCTGGACCCACTTCATAGACAAGCGGGTTGTAGCCTGTGCCGGTGACGTGGTATTTGAGTCCGTTGACGGTTGATTTCCCATTGGCGGCGATGATCGTCAATTGATGAGGGCCGAATGGCATGCTGTTTGGAATGGTGGCTGTGATGCTGGTATCGCTCCATGCCGAGGTGCTGAGCGGGATGCCGTCAAATGTGACGCTGCCGGCCGTCGCTCCGAAGCCCAAGCCGGTAATCGTGAAGGTCGATCCGCGCGGGCCATACGGCTGGGATACCCGAAAGAGTTGCGGGGTGGCATCGTCCAGCATACACTGCGGAGGACTGCTAAAGAGGGAGCCGCCTGCCAATACACCGGGAACAATTTGCGTCGGCGCGAGATCCGAGGGGATGATCAATCCGGAGTAGATCTCGAAGCTGGCGCCAATGGTGCGGTATTGCGGATTGTATCCGGGCAGGTTGGGGTCGTTGCCCAGCATGTAATAGACGTTCGGACACACACCGGAGGGGGTTGGGCAGTTGACCGAGTGTGTGGAGGGAAGCAGGATTTCGAACACGCCGTTCGGGTCCGATGTCATGGTGGCGACGAGGCGGTTGGTGAAATCGTAGATGCCGATGGGCATGAGGGGAGCGCCCGCCTTCTCGCCGAACATCAGGTCCTGCGGGTTGGTCGAAACAGTCAGGTCGTCGATGATGTAGCCTTTCCATTTGCCGGGGATGGGGACCTCGGTGAAGAAGGTGAAGGCCGGCGCGATGGATTTGCCGTTGTTGAGCGTGACGAGTTTGACGTTGCACAAGGGTTTTTCCATGCCCTCGAAGACACTGCCGCCCGCGTCGGCAAATGACGGGTTGTCGACCGCATTCGGTCCATCCACGCCGTCGCCTGCTACATCGACGACATGCATCGGTCCAGCGCAAGCGGGGGGCGGGACGGCGGGAATAAATTCATCGCCGCCAAAGATGTTGATATCCTCTTCGCGTACGACCTGGTACATAGGTCTGCCGAGGCTGTCGGTGGGGACGACTACTTCGACGAGGTAATCATCGGCGGGGATTTCCGTGCCGACAGGTTCGGCAGTTGTTCCAAAGCCTGAGTAAACCGTATCAAATCCGTAGTTGCCGTCCAGCGTGGCGAAGCCAGTCTGGAATTGAGTACCCATGAGGGGACCTTCGAGACAGCGTTTACCAGTTGGGTCCGGCGGAAGAACCGCTTGATCCGTGGGGTATGCAAGCGGATTGCCGTTCGCGTCGCGGGCAATACAATCGGTGGGCTGTTCCCACGTCTCGGTGATTGCCGTGCTGACAATGGGACCGACTTTATAGTTGCCACTGCCGTCCAGTTCCCATGTGCCGCTCGGGTCGCAGGGTTCGCCGGGGTTCGTGCCACAGGCAACGCCGCCGGCGGTCATATCCTTGGCGATGGAACCATCGGGAGCAAGTTCGTATGTTTCAGTGGGGTCGCAAGGTGCGCCGGTTGTTCCGCACCAGACAGGTTTGGAGAGTGTGACCAAAAGATTGGGGATGCCGGGAGCCCAGCCCTCCACTGCCTGATATTGCGCATCCAGTTCATTGCGGGTGACATCATAGAAAACGGTACCGACGATTCCGCCGTTCGTGCCGGGAGCGTATGGGCGGACACCCCAGTCCAACCGTCCAGATTGACCGAGGATGGGCAGGAAGCCCACGTCCACGCCCGCGCCGAGAACGGTCGTTTCTTCGGGCTGGTTCTCCACTTGATAGGTGACGCCAGTGGTGTAGTAGCGGTCGGAGTAGGCTTCGAGGATCATCCACGAACCCATCGGGTACGCTTTTTCGAAGACGTAGTAGCCGTCCGCGTCGGTTACAGCAGAAATGGACATGCGGTCGATCTCGCTGTTGTCGCGGTCTTTCAATACGACCAGATAATCTGAGATGCCAGGTTCGCCGGGGTCGCGCTTGCCGTTGCTGTTCATGTCGTTGAAGACGTGACCTTCAACCTTGGTGAACCAGCCGGTCAACATCGGTGTGCCGATGTCGGTCATCTGTCCATCAGAAACGGTGACTTGCATCCAATCGAGAATGTAGTGCAGGTTTTTGTCCCACCAGGTGAACAGGTAATTGCCGTCCGGCACATTGGTGATGGCAAATGTCCCGTCGGGATTTGCCTCTCCCACATAAACCGCCTGGTCGCCGTTTTGCAGATCAGAAAGCGCCACCCAGCCGTCGGTGATAGGACCTGTCACTTTCGTGCCGGTGAAGCCAGTCCAGATATCGCCAAAGTAGGGCAGGGCGTTCTGTTGTGGGAGATAGACCGACGCGGAAACGAGCGTGCCCGAAATGCCGCCTGTTGCACTGGAATTCAGGTTGTCCATCGGTCTGACGAAGCCGAACATCGTCCACGGGAACGGTTCTGCCGCGACGACGAATTCGTTATCCAAGCCTGTGGCGCCTTCCTGCAGCCAGGTGTCCCAACTGGGGGAGCCTTCCAGCGTGGTGGTCTCGGTCCAGTCTGTGCCGGGAGGCGGCGCGACCAGTACATCGTACCGGCTGGGTCCCAGGTTCGGGATCGCCATGTCTCCATTGGCATCGCTGGTCGTACAACCGTACACATTAATGCCGGTGGGATTTCCGCCCGCGTCGTAGGTGGTGCAAAGCGGATTGCCGAACACATCCGTGGAGACCTGTCCGAGAATGTCATTGATGATGACGTGGAAACCCTCGAGACCGTGCTCATCCGTGTCGAACTGCCCGTTGACGGAGGCATTGTCCTCGAAGACTTTGATGCGCATGGTGGCAGGAGGCAGTGGATGAGGCTGCAACTCAACGGTGATCTCGCCGGTCCCCTGCAATGGCACGGTGAAATGGATGCCGCCCATTTTGTATCCGTTTGCCAAGACGCTGATGAGGTATTTGCCATCCGGCAAGTCCAGTCCGTTTAGAACATTGCCGTTGAAGTCATCCTGGTTGCCCTGGGTGTAGATTGGGGCGGCGCCAGGCACCGCGCGGATGGATGGCCAGTCGCAGGAATCCGGGTAGCCGGCGTCTTCGGGGGAGCAACCAGCATTCCGCGGCTGGAAGGGGTTTCCGGTATTGTCGATGTTGATCAAGTACTTGAAGTCCGTAATCACCGAGGAGTTGCTGGCGTCCACTACGGTCAACGTCAAATGATTGGTGGTGGGAGCCGCCGGCGGTTCCGCAAGGACCGGGGTGGCTGTTGCGAAGGGAACAAAGGTTCCGATGACCATGATCAGGATCATGAGAACGGAAGTGCTCCGGTGCCAGATGGTATTTTCCTGGCGGATCGAATTCGGTTTAGATAGTTGAATCATCCTTGACCTCCTTATTAAGTCGGGAAGATGCCGAAAAATGGATGGGATTTGAATGACAAAGACTTCTTGTTTTGCATCTGGACACTCTCCTTTTCACACATCAAATGGATTGGATCGCTTCAATTAGTTCGGAAGAGCTTTGGATCTTGATCTCTTCCTTCCGGAAAATATGAATGTAATTGCTGTCTCGCAGGATCACGATAATTTTCAAATTGGTGTTCGACATCAATAATTGCGTCAGCGAATTTTTCCCGGTCAGGGTCGACGAGTCTTCTAGGAGTACCACCTCCGACCTCAACCTGGATACTTCATCAACGAACTCTTGAAAGTCATTTGCCCGACTCTTCACCGCCTTTATCCCTGAATTTGCGTCCAGTAACATCTCCAGTGCAAAATTCAGTGGAGAGTCGTCTTCGATGACAATAAGACAGTTTGTGCTCAATGCGACCTTCCAAGGTTGATCCATAAAATCTGGATAAAAATACTCTTATCGGAATTTAATGTCCATGATCATTGGTTAAAATCAGGGATAAAAAAAGAGCCATCTTTGTGATGACTCTTTTTCTCGAAGGGTTAATCAACGGATTAACCCTGGCTTTGGCTCAAATTCATTTTTTAACTGTTGTAGATTTACCTTTCTTTACTCCTAATTGCTTGGCAATCATCCCGGCCTGGCGGCGATTCTCCACGCCCAGCTTTTCCAGGATGCTGTGAATGTGATGTTTGACGGTGTTTTCGGAGAGATACAGTCGTTGGGCAATCTCCATGTTCGACGCCCCGTCCTGCAACTCATATAAGATATCGAGTTCGCGCGGGCTTAATTTATTGAGCCGGTCATTGGTCGGCGGAACCGGCATGGAACGCGAGAATTCCAACACCCGGCTCATCATTTTGCGCGACATGGCAATCTCCCCCTGGGCGAGCGCGCGCAGACTTGCGATCAGAGATGAACTCGATACGTTCTTGAGCATGTATCCCTTTGCTCCCAGGCGGATTGCCGTCAGCAAGCTTTCATCTGTCTCGAACACTGTGAGGAAAATAATCTTGCAATCAGGCAATTCATCGAGAATGGCGCGGGTTGCATCCAGCCCTGTCCCATCCGGCAGGGAGAAATCCATCAAGATGATATCAGGTCTATGGTGGAATGCTTTTTCGATGCCCTCCTTGACCGAACCTGCCTGATCCACCACCTGAAAGTCAGGAGTGGATCGGAACAGACTAACCAGCCCATCGCGAAACAGAACATGGTCGTCAATGACCAGGATGCGTTGCGGGGTTTCTTCTTCTTTCTCACTCATGCGGTTGCCTCTTTGTTTGTGTGAAGCGGAATGGAGAGGGAGACAACAGTACCAGAATCGGTCGATGAATTGACCATCAGGTTCCCTTTGATGTTAGTTATTCTTTCCTGCATGATACCCAGCCCAAAATGTTCGTCCCGTTTGACGGTGCTGGGATCGAAACCCTTCCCGTTATCGGCGACGGAAATATCGAGAATACCGTCGTTCCAAACGACCAGCACTTCCACTTTATCGGCATTGGCATGTTTCTCCACATTGCTCAGGATCTCGCGAAATGTGAAGAAGATTAATTGTTGGGTGGTCGCCGCGAGATGAACGGGCGTTCCTACGGATTTGAAATTAAGTGCAAACTTTGCCCGGCGTGACACGGTTCGCGCGTGTTCTTGCAGGAGGTTGGTTAAGTGGGGAATCGTCTCGGGTTGAAGTTTTTTCAAGATGTCACGTACGATCTCGTAGGATTCGTTCGCAACCTCGCGCAGGTGTTTCAACTCCGTTCGCATCTCTTTAGATCCGTTGGCCGTTTCCTGTGTGCCAAGCTGGTCCAGCTTCATATGCATGTATCCCAGGTTTTGCCCAAGCTGGTCATGAACGTAAGACGATACGATCCGGCGTTCCGCCATGGCGACTTCCGCCGACTGCATTTCCGAGAGTCTCTTTCGGTCCTGGCTGGCTAGAATGGCGACAACGAGCTCGTCCCGAATATTGGTAAAAATTTCCTCTTCGTCGCGGGATAACTTCGCCTCGGGCCTCACTCTGAACCTGAGTATCGTTGTCGGGATATTCTGACTGGATACTTCGAGGCTGTAAAGATAACTGGAAGTCGCGTTATCCCGACCACACAAGTGAAAGGCAGGTTTGGGATCCAGACTTTTCTCCATACATTTTTCGCATAAAATTGTAGGGTCCCATGCATTTGCCGGTTGATTCTGCTGCTGATCCACCCAATGACCGGATATATCAAAATCCCCGCTTAGTGGATTTTTGATCAATAGGTAAGTTTCATCCACATCCGCGATTCTGCCCGGCATGATTGCCAATTTCCGGATCAACTCCTCCCAGTCGTCATTGTTTGTCAATTCAAGACTGAGCCTGTGTTTATATTCCAGAATCTTGACTGCCTGTTTGTGCGCACGATTCGAGCGGGCGAACAATTCGGTCAACAAACCGGTGGAAATCAACAGCACTGCATATTGAAATACTTCGAAGTAGTGAAATGCCTGGTTCAGTACCCGCAATGCAATAAACTCCTGCACCTCCACCCATAACAAAGAAACCCCAATGAAAGTCAGGATGACCCAACGCCACCGTTCAAGCACCTCCGCGACAGATTTTGCGCGAGAACGAATTTTCTTCCAAAATGAAATCATGACAATACGAATATCCCTGAGATTATTATACTTATTAAACTGCCAGAAACGGAGAGTTCTCATTTTCCAACCTGATCGGTAAAGGATAATTGTCGATAGACATTGCCCAATACAAGACGAAACCGATATTCTTAGGTTACATTTGCGTGGTTATCGTACGATACAGGGACGCAAAATCTCCGGCATGTGCATAACAGCCATTTCAAATGATAAAATTACTGCAGTGTCTAATTACAATAATCGCACCCTTCCTGCAATGAATTCATTCAACTGCCCATGACCACATTCGATACACCACACCGCCGGATCAACCCTCTCACTGGTGAATCTGTCCTTGTCTCGCCGCATCGTGCCAAGCGCCCCTGGCTGGGGCAGGTCGAAAAGACTCCACCCGAGAATCTCCCGCAATATGATCCGACCTGTTACCTCTGTCCACGCAACGAACGCGCAGGCGGAGTGACGAATCCCGACTACGAGTCTACTTTCGTCTTTGACAATGATTTCTCCGCCCTCCTGCCCGACCCGTCTCCCAGGCACGTCTCAGATCATCCGTTGTTTGCCTCCGTTTCGGAACGCGGACTCTGTCGTGTGGTCTGTTTCTCCCCGCGCCACGATTTGACCCTCCCGGAACTCGATAACGCTTCCATTGAAAAAGTCATTACCACATGGACGGAGCAAACCGTTGACCTCAGCCGGAAGGAATTTGTCAGTTACGTGCAGGTCTTCGAAAACAAGGGCGCCATGATGGGATGCTCCAATCCCCACCCACACAGCCAAATCTGGGGGACCGAACATATCCCTGTGGAGCCTGCCAAGGAACTCGAACGGCAAAAAGCCTACTTTACCGCGAACGGACGCACGCTCCTGTCCGATTACCTCAAAGAAGAACACAAACGCAGCGAGCGCATTCTCTTTGCCAATGACCACTTTACCGCGCTGGTACCCTATTGGGCGGTGTGGCCTTTTGAGACGATGGTCATCGCGCATCGGAATGCCGCACGCCTGGATGAACTCACCTATGCCGAAATCGGCGCGCTGGCAGATATACTAAAGCGCCTCACCACGCGCTACGACAACCTATTTGAAATCTCATTCCCCTATTCAATGGGATTCCATCAGGCGCCATTCGACGATCAACCCCACCCTGAGTGGACGCTCCACGCGCATTTCTACCCACCGCTCCTGCGCTCGGCGACCATCCGCAAATTCATGGTCGGTTACGAAATGCTCGCCATGCCCCAACGCGATATCACCCCCGAAGCCGCCGCTGACCGCCTGCGCTCGCTTTCAGACATCCATTACAAACATGAACCTCATTGACCGCATCACCGCCATTTACCAAAAAACCTTTGGATACGTTCCCGCGCACATCATCCGCGCGCCGGGACGCGTCAACCTGCTTGGCGAACACGTGGACTACAACGACGGCTTTGTCCTGCCTGCCGCGATTGACCGCGCCACCTATGTCGCCTTCTCCCCGACGGATGCGCCTCATTCCATGCTCGTGGCTGTGGACTTCGACCAACAAGCCACTTTCTCCTCCGATTCCATTCCGACCAAAGTCCAAGCCGACTCCTTACCTCTGCCAGAGTGGGGTCTCTACCCCGCAGGCGTGATGTGGGCGCTGATGGAGGAGGGATTGCCCGTCCTCTCCATGAACGCGGTCTTTGCCTCCGAAGTGCCGCGCGGTTCAGGGTTGAGTTCCTCCGCCTCGGTGGAGATGGCATTCCTGCTTGCCTGGCAGACCCTCGGCGGCTGGACACTCCCGCCCATGCAGCGCGCCCTGCTCGGGCAAAAAGCCGAGAACCGATACGTCGGCGTCAACTGCGGCATCATGGACCAGTTTGCCTCCGCCTGCGGCGTGGAAGACCGCCTGCTCCTGCTCGACTGCCGTTCGCTCGCATGGAAAACGGTCCCGCTGCCGGAGCATGTCGCCATCGTTATTGCCGACACCACCGTGCGGCGCAAACTCACGTCGGGCGAATACAACAAACGCCGCGCTGCATGTGAGGAAGCGGTTCGCTTGCTGCAACAGGACTTGCCGCACATCCAGGCGCTGAGAGATGTCAGCGTGGAAGAGTTCAATCGTCTGGCAGGCAAACTACCGGCAGAGATCGAGAGGCGAGCGCGTCACGTTGTGGAGGAGATCGAGAGGGCGAAGCAGGCTGAAGCGCTGCTGGAGGCGGGCGATGTCCGAAATTTCGGCAGGCTGATGAACGAGTGTCATGTCAGTCTGCGCGATTTGTACGAAGTCTCGTGTCTCGAACTGGATGTGATGGTGGACATCGCCCAATCGCTGGAGGGCTGTTACGGGGCGCGGCTTACGGGCGCGGGCTTTGGGGGATGCACGGTGAATCTAGTCGCCAGGGACTGTGCCGATGCGTTTGCCCGGCGCCTTGCCGATGACTTCCACTCCAGAACGGGACTACAGCCACCGATTTACATCACTTTCCCTTCCAACGGCGCGGAATTGATAAAGTGAAAATTCAACGCTGTAGTAAAAACTCCCACAAAAGGGAGTTTTTGTTGATTTGACCTTGAAATACACTCGACAGGATGAACGACAACGCAATTCATCGTTCCTCCGCTACGTGGAGCTAAACTACCTTGTGAGCATTGCGGATATGATTCCCTCCGATCAATTGCCTTGTTATTAAGAATTTTTGAGGAATGGACACTGAGCGCAATTTACTGCCGCACTGGGTATAATCATCTGCATGTTTCTGCGTTTTCTGCGTTTCCTTGATTTTTTCGCCGTTGTCCTTGTTGTGCTGTTGGGCGTAAAAAGCGACGCGCCAAGACTTAACAGCGACAACGACCGTACGCGCACGTTCACACGGCAGATCGAGTTCGATTACCCCAACTGGGTCTGGACTGCCGCCTGGATCAAGATCGAACAGGGATCCATTGGCGCACCATATGCCTTCACGCGTGAAACCAATAAAGAGATTGTTTTCGAATACCTGCGGGCAACGCTCAACGTTATGAATGTTGAAAACCGTATCGAACAGATCTATGCCGACCCGGCGGTCACCAACAAGGAATCAGCCACGGAATTTCTGCGCCAACAACTTAACGAATTCACCGCACGGCAAACTGAACTGGCGCCATTCGCCGAATCCGTTTTGCAGAGCCAACTCAGCGAAGCGCTCGCCGAACTCGGGTTGACTGCCGCGGGGCAGCCCATTCCACAAGTGCTCTATCACACCTCCCCCACTCCGCGCGCCCTGGTCGTTTCCCCGCGTGACCGTATCGTGCAAATTGCTAATATCTCCATCCTGCCCACGCTCACGCTCGACGAAGAGATCAAACTCGAAAACGAAGTCGCCCAATCGCTGGATGTTTCCACATTGGTGGTCGGCATCGGCGGCGTGGGTGTGTATCCCACCATGGTGATGGAGACCACCGACCTGCGCTGGATGCTCGACACCATCGCCCATGAATGGACACACAATTACCTCAATCTGCGTCCGCTGGGACTCAATTACAGCACCACTCCCGAATTACGTACGATGAACGAGACGACTGCAAATATATCGGGGAATGAAGTTGGGATGTACGTGATCAAAAAATATTACCCGGAAATGCTCGGCTCTTCTCCCAACCGAGGCTTGATCTCGTTTGATCCACCGTTCCTCCCCTCGAACGGACTCGACGACCCGCCCCCCTTCGACTTCCGCGCTGAGATGCACGAGACGCGCGTCACCGCCGATGAATTGCTCGCGGCAGGAAAGATCGATGAAGCCGAAGCCTACATGGAGCAACGCCGTCAATTCTTCTGGCAAAACGGATATTTGCTCCGCAAATTGAATCAAGCCTATTTCGCCTTCCACGGTGCGTATGCCGATGTCCCCGGCGGTGCGGCGGGCGAAGACCCGGTCGGACCCGCCGTCCGTGCCCTGCGCGAACAAAGCGACTCGCTGGCAGACTTTATCAACACCATTGCCTGGATGACTTCTTTCGACCAACTTAAAGAGGCCATTCAACAATAATTCCTCATGAACCGTTACATCAATTACCGAGTACCAATCATTATCATTTTGCTTGCCATTCTCGTGCCCTCCTGCTCCGCCCCTTCTCCATCCACTCCTGCTTCCACCCCTTCCTTCCCCATCATCTTCCCCACCGAGCCGCCTCCCTGCACGACCATCACAGCTGCTCCCACGCCGAAACCGGAGGAATCGGCCATCTTCCCGCCCGAAAATTCGGACGACCGCGTGCGCGGCGCGAACGATCCAACGGTCACGATCACAGAATACAGCGATTATGCCGATTTTCGTAGTGGGCTTTTTGCGGAGGTTGTTGGTCGATTGCTGAACGAGCATCCAAAAGATGTGCGCGTAATCAGCCGCACTTTCCCGATTCTGGGCGCCAATGAAAAAGCCGCACTTTCCGCCCTTGCCGCGCAAGCCGCCGAAGCCGCGGCGGAGCAAAATAAATATTGGGAGATGCATGATCTACTATACAAGGGTCAGGCAATCTGGGCAAACCTGTCAGCAGAGGAGTTGGAGCAATGGCTCAGCGCGCAAGCCTCGGGCCTGGGCATGGACGGGGCGCAGTTCCAGTCTGACCTCAAACGCGAAGATATCGTCGCTAAAATCCAAAAGGCGTGGAAGGACGGTCAGCTGATGGGATTGCCCTTCACACCGTTTGTGCTCATCAACGGGCAGATTTATACCGGTCCGCGCGATCATGCCAGCATGGATCATATCGTGCGATTGATCGCTCTCGGCAAGCGGCAATTTACCTCCTGCCCACCGATGACAATCGACAAGAACAGGCAATACATCGCAACGCTACACACCGAAAAAGGAGACGTGACCATCCAGTTGTTTGCCGACAAGGCGCCCATCACGGTGAACTCGTTCATCTTTTTGGCGCAAAACAGATGGTATGAGGACATCACCTTTCACCGCGTCATCCCTAAAGTGTACGCGCAGACCGGCGACCCGAGCGGGACAGGCAAGGGCAACCCCGGTTACTATCTTGCCACCGAAATTCTGCCATCCCTGACCTTCAACCAGCCCGGCATGGTGGCAATGGTCAACTCAGGACCCGACACCAGCGGCAGTCAGTTCTTCATCACCTTCAAGCCCATCCCTGAATATGATGGTCAATTCACCATCTTCGGGCAGGTGCTCAGTGGCATGGACGTGCTCCAATCCCTGACGACGCGCGATCCTCAACCCGGATACGAAAGTCCGCCCGGTGACAAATTATTGAGCGTGACCATTGAAGAAAAGTAGCGGATAAACATGGATATTTTTTATATAGTCCGTCATGCAGAAAAACAAAAAGGGGATTTCTATAACCCATACCTGCGGCATCAGGATGAACCTATCACAGAGAATGGACGGCGAAGCGCCGAAAGGCTTTGGTCGTTCTTCTGCAAGCGGAATATCTCAGCGGTTTACATCAGTGAATATCTCCGCACCGCACAGACGGCTGAATTTGTTGCCGGTCAACTGGGAATTTCTCCCGTCATCGATAGGCGCTTGAACGAGATCGACAACGGCGTCATCGAGGGGATGTCTGACGAAGAATTACAAGCTACATATCCCGAGGTCTGGATTGGGTACCGCCTGAGAGATCACGATTTTCGTTTCCCCGAGGGCGAAACCGGCGCGGAAGCACAAAAACGGATCGTCGAACTACTCGAAGAAAAACGGCTGGTGCATCCATCGGAAAATGTACTCTTCGTCTGCCACGAAGGCTTGATCCGCATCATGACCTGCGCCATCATGGGATTGCCCGTCTACAAAAGGTGGAATTACAAAGTTGATTTCTGCGGCATCATGGAAATAAGTTATCAGCCAGAGTACAACAACTGGAAGCTGATCCGGTTCAATAATATTGTGGATCAATGAATTGCGCCCCCAATCTTCATAATGCACGATGAGAAGCCCAGTGCAGAAAATCTACTTGTAGATAAGTTACTCAATATCACTATGGAGGAAAGATATTAAAACACGCGTCATAAAGCCGCGCGTTTTAATACATACTACTTTGATTAGTTCGTTGGATAAAAAGTATTTACGGATGAATTGATAATCCCTTATATGCTGCAATATACCATTTCTTATTAACTAAAACGAGAGTCAATTCGACTGTCCGTGGACCATCATCTATAACAGTAGTAGCCACATCATTGGTTATCTCCATTGATATGAACCTTATAGGAATTTTTTTCTTTGGGCTATTGGCGCGCGCGGGCGCAATTCGTCCATATTTATCCACAACAGATCGTTTCTCTTCATCTGTGAGAGTACGATTTTCAGATTTCGCTTTCTGTTGAACTTCCTCGAGATATAGTATCGCATTTGACCCCCACGTATAATAAGCCAATTTGTAATCCAAATATCCTGCTGTCTCCAAAGATGGATTATCAGTCATTTCCCTGACAGTCTGGAGGGTAGAGTCTGGCAAAGGGAAGCGTGGATCATTGATAAAAACATCAGGAAATTTTTTAAGGTCGAATGTGTAAGCCGCCTCAGCCTCAATGTCATAAGCATTTTCGATAGCTTTCATGATCTCTTTGGCTTCTGGAGTATCGGGAATACTATCTGGGACAGCAGTCCTCGAAGACAAGAATGAGACTTTTGCAAAATTTACAGTTCCCAAAAGTACCAAAATTGCTCCCAAAATGAGAAGTTTCTTTTTCATACTCAGCCCTTTCTTTAATTTAGTCTGTTATATGGATATAAAATTTGCGGGTCTCGGGATCGACATTATAGTCCCAAGCAACATGCTTACGGTCTACACAGTGTTGATTGATCAATAAAATTTGGGTATCTGGAGGCGTAGGAACAGGATTTATAATTGTTTCACAAATGCCTAGTGCACCCTTTCTTAGAGTTATATAATCTTCTTCGTTCTGACTAATATCTCCATGTCCGACAACGACCCGTGCATGATCAGGTTTGCCATCAGGAGCGCCATTAATATCATCATTATCCCGCAAATCTAGCAAGATAAAATCACCGGGATCAAGATTAGGTTCCAGATCAGGTTCCTGATCTGAATCTACACTTATTTCTAAATGGTGACCATAGAAAAAAGCATAAATATAAAACCAATCCGTTGCGCTCCAGGTTTTGGAATGGTCAGGTTGAAAGAAAGTATCATTCCTATACCACCACTCTTCTGGGTTGTTCTCATCCCAATTTCCTGTCTCAAGAGAATATCCTCCCTCATGTAAAACCTGTGAAACGTAATTTGTACAATCATTGCAGTCACAACCAATTTCGTTTGCCATTGGGTAGTCAATGTTCCTGTTATGTGCCCATTGATCAGCATAAGCAAGAGCAACCGTGCGATTATAGGTGAAACTAGTTGTAGGTGTTGAAGTCGGCACAGGGGTGGAAGTCAAAGTTGGCGTAAAGGTCGCGGTTGCAGATGGAGTGAATGTGGCTGTGCTGGTTGGGGAAAGGGTGGCGGTCGGTGTTGGTGTGGGAGGCAGGAGTTCGGTATAGGTACGTCCGTTACCCGCATTGTACAACCAGGCGCGCTCTCCATCGGTGAGTACGCGTTTGTAGAGAAACACTTCGTCCACCAGTCCATTCATGTAGCCGCCGTGGTAGCCGCCCAGACGCCCCACCGAAAGAGGGTAGGTACTATCGAAGGAACCCTGGCTATAGGACACGCCAGAAGGACTGCCATTGTTCACCTGCAAGTACATCATGTCGGTTGTGCTGTTATACCAGGCAGTGAGAAAATACCAGGTGTATTGCGCCGGGGTGGTGTTCACCACCTCCCCGTAGGTTGTGCCATTGCCGATGCCGAAATAGAATTTCCCCGTGGAATTGTCGTACTCCAGAATATACTCATAATCCTTGTTCGCACCGGAATTGGAACCCTTTGCCAAGATGGTGCGCAGCCCGCTGAGCGTGTTGAGGTTGACCCAGCCGCCAAGCGTGAAGTCCATATCGCCCATGCTCAACCCGGCGGTATCGGCGCTGGAAAGATACTGATTCGGCGTAAAGTGGGCAGCCAGCCCCTGTTTGCCTGTGTCAGACCCTGTATTAGAACTATCCAGATGATTGGCGGCATACGAGTCAGCGCGCGTCCCGCTGGTTTCATCCAATCCCCACCACGAGACCAGGTTGGTTGTGCCTGGGTTGGTAAAGGTGGGGTCTGGTGTGGGCGTGGAGGAGGACAGGTCTGAACAGGTGTGTCCATTGCCGGAGTTGTACAACCAGGTGCGCTCCTCGGCGCTGAGAAGGCGCTTGTACACGAACACTTCGTCGATCGAACCGTTGAAGTATCCACCGGGATATTCACTGAGCTTGCCGATGGTCATTTTGTAGCTGCTGTCGAAGGAGCCGCCCGTATAGGAGGCGCTGACCGGCGTTCCATCATTCACCTGCAAATTCAGGGTATCGTTCGTGCTGTCATACCAGCCCACCAGGAAATACCAGGTGTAATTGGAGGGAGTGGTGTTGACCACCGCTCCATGCGTTGTTCCATTACCCACACTGAAATAGAATTGGCTGCTGGAACTGTCATATTCCAGGGCATATTCAAAATTATTGTTCGCTCCATTGCTCGCCCCTTTGGCGATCATGGTGCGCAGTCCCGTTACGCCGTTGAGAAACACCCAGCCGCCGATGGTGAAATCCATATCGCCCATGCTCAAGCTGGCCGTATCGTTAATGGACAGGTGTTCTGAATAGGTATCGACAAAGGATGCGGCATTGCCCTGTTTGCCTGCCGAAGACCCCACCGAATTAATATCTTCAAATGGTTCGAGCCGTAACAATCGCTGCGTGTTCCGTTCGTTTCGTTCAGCGACCACCAGGAGACCAGGCCAGTGGTTCCGGGGTTGGATGCCAATTGCCTGTCAGCCACAGCATAGGCAGCCTGGCTGCCCAGAAAGGAAAGCAATACCATCCCTGCGGTGAAAAGTGAAATGATTTTTCTTTTTGTTTGCGACGTCATATTTTCTTATATTTCCTCCAAAGTGTATTCAAAGCGGCGTCATGATAACTTCCCGTTCGCGCCCATGCCAAGTGCCGTTTGTCACGGAATCACCGTTACTGTCCGTTCCTTGCATGGTTGTGAGGTTTGTCCGGGCGATTGGACGCACGATTTTAAAAAGAGAAATCAGATCGATTTCATTCATGGTAAGATATTTTCCATGTCCGTAACTTCCTATTCATCCATCGCACGCGACGGCGACCTTGCCCAACTGGTGGGCTTGCGCCACAAACATTTCATCTTTTCACTCAAAGCCGGAGCCGAGTTCGGTACGCACCGCGGCATCCTCAAACACGACGACTTGATCGGCAAGCCATGGGGCTCGCAGGTCTTCAGTCACATCAACGCGCCGTTCTATCTGCTCCAGCCCTCGCTGGCAGATCTGGTCAACGAACTGCCGCGCACCACACAGATCCTGTACCCCAAAGACATCGGCTTTATCCTCGTCACCATGGGCGTGGGACCCGGTCAAAAGGTGATGGAAGCGGGCACCGGTTCCGGCTCGATGACCACTGCCCTCGCCTACGCCGTCGGACCGGAAGGACGCGTCATCAGCTACGAAGTCAAATCGGATGTGCAGAATCTGGCGCGCAAGAACCTGACCCGCTTCGGCCTCGAATCGCGCGTGGACTTCAAACTGCGCAATATCGAAGAAGGCTTCGACGAGACCGACGCCGATTCCTTCTTCCTCGATGTGCCGAATCCATACGACTACACCGCCCAGGTGCGCGCCGCGCTCAAACCAGGCGGATACCTGTGTTGTTTGATCCCCACCATGAACCAGGTGGAAAAGACGCTCTACGCCTTGCGGCAAAACAATTATGCCTTTGTCGAAGTCTGTGAGATGTTACTGCGCTACTACAAGCCCGAGCCTGCGCGCATCCGCCCCACCGACCGTATGGTCGCGCACACGGGGTATCTCGTCTTTGCCCGCCGCATCGAACCCGCCGAAGATCCGCGCGGCAGGGAACTCTCTGAAGAGGTGGGTGCACATTCCGATAACGAGAAGGAGTAATCATGCGCCGCATGTTCCGCCGTCAGATACGAAAGACACTTGCCCAGGAAGTCCCGCCCATCTTGCAGGAGGCCAACTTTGCCTTTGACAAGGGCGAATATGGACGCGCCGCCGAAATCTATGAGCGCATCGCCCAGATCGCCGATGCCCGCGGAGGGCCACGCGCGCCGATTTTTTATTTGCAGGCAGGACGGTCTCGCGTGTATGCCGGTCAGGTCGTTCTTGGCATGCCCTCCCTCAGACGCGGGCTGGAACTTTTTGTCCAACGCGGTCAACTTCAAAAACTACACAATATGGGTTCACGCGTCGTCATGGAATTGACCGAACGCGGGCTGACCAGGGAAGCCACCGAAATCGAATCCATGCTAAAGAGTAGTGTGCCATCCATGACTGTGATGGAAACATCCTCTGCGCATGCGAAGAAGCCCATCCTGCCGACACACTGTCCATCATGCGGCGCGCCCTTGCGTCCTGATGAAGTCGAATGGTTGGACAATGCCACTGCCGAGTGTGGATTTTGTGGAAGTCCCGTCTGTGAAGAAAATTAATGCCGAATCTTTTTTCCTCTCTATTCTTTCTGCCATTCTTCGATTCCATCGCTTTGTGACAACCCGAACTCCGAATATGCCGATCAAACTAACCGAAGAATTTATTGCACAAAAATTAAAGGAAGCGCTCCAAACTGCCGGTCCGTCTTCCGACGGTTTTTCGGAGATCGACCTGACCGATGAAACGCGTGTCAAATGCGCGTCGGTTTTGATTCCGTTAGTATGGCACGACGACGAGTGGCATCTTCTTTACACCCGCCGTACAGACCTGGTCGAATCGCACAAGGGGCAGGTCTCCTTCCCCGGCGGCGCCTGCGATGAGGGAGAGACTACGCCCGAACAGACCGCCCTCCGTGAAGCGGAGGAGGAAATTGGCATCGATCCAAAGGATGTGAGAGTGTTAGGGCGGCTGGCGAATCTAATCACGATCACATATTTCCGCGTCACACCGGTGGTGGGGGTGGTCAAGTGGCCCACAGTTTTCCGTGTGGGAGAGCATGAAGTGGCGCGCGTGTTTACAATTCCGCTTGGGTGGCTGGCGAACCCGTCGAACCGGTGGCAGTTCGAACGTCCGGGCGGGAAGCGGGGGCTTATCGCCTACCATCCCTACGATGGCGAATTGCTCTGGGGCGCAACAGCGAGAATGACCGTCGATTTTTTGAATGTGTTGGGATACTGACTAACGAGGAAACCCGGGAGGAAAAAGACTCCCTGCATTTGGGAGTCTTCTTGTCGGGGCGCCGGGATTTGCTTATCCTCTGCAAGAGGAAACCCGGTACCTCACGGACCCGAACCACTTTCAGAAATTTTGAACTGTAGTCCACATAGCTAGGTCATTTTTCATAGCCGTGAGGACACACTTTTCGGGGAGCCGTAAGGACTCCGATGAGGCAAAACGATCCATTATTGGGTCGAATATTGAATTCCGAGTATGGCAATGATACCACTATATGAGATTGTAACTGCCATCGTCGATGGTACTGCATCTCAGGAAACACTGTCAAGCATTTCCTTCCACACCGAAGTCAATCCCAGGCGAGTCACCCGCCCCTCGATATAGTCGAGATCAAGCTCGCTTCTCTTTGCCTTGAGAATGGCTGCTATATCCCTGGAATATTTCGATTGCTGACTCGGCCCACAGTAGATGAGTTTGTACAGAATGAGATCCTCTGTGGAATCGACATAGATCTTACCGATAGGAGGACCGTAATCTACCTGTTCACGCCATCGGAAAGCGCTCTGCCGAAGGTCATCGCCTTCGCGCACGGGATAAAGATCGGCTATGAATCTGCTGTGCGTGTGGAGGTATTGAGCGGGTTGTCTGCACGGTCTTCCAGGATCGAATCCAAGATGATCTCGGCGGGAATGAGCAATCCCGCTTTTCCAGTTTTTTCGACAACTTGTTGATAGATTTAATTGGGATATTTACCACCAGATCCAAATCCTGGGTCGCACGCGGCTCCCCTACGCCCACCCTGTGATCGCACCTCCGATCAAATACTTGATACCCGCCGCTTCCAACGCTTCGATCACAGCAACAGCATTATATAGGCAAAGTTCATATTAGCCTCAATGACATCGTGTACTACACGAAGGTTTTTGACAACTTCCGTGTGAATTTTAACCAAAACGTAAGCTTTCATTATTTCCTCGCTTTATTGCTCGCGATTGCGAAGAAATACGGACCAGTAGATGGCAGCCACCAGGACCGTCCCACCGATGATGTTGCCAATCGTAACCGGCACTAAATTATTGACCAGGAAATTGCTCCAGGTCAGGTTGGATACATCAACCCCTTTTTCGGCTATAAAGGCAGGGTCGAATGACTTAATCAACAAGCCAAAAGGAATGAAATACATATTAGCAATGCTGTGCTCAAACCCAGCAGCCACAAATGCAGTGATCGGGAAAATGATTGACGCAATCTTGTCAGTGGTGCTGCGCGCGCTAAAGGTTAACCAAACAGCCAGGCAGACTAGGGCGTTGCACAGCACGCCAAGCGCCAAGGCTTGGAAGAAATCCAGGCTGGCTTTGCCGGCTGCGATTTTCAAGGCAGTTTCGCCAACTGTGCCGCCACCAAAGGTGTATTGCTTGCTCCAGAGGACTAAAAGCGCGGTTCCGATCGAACCAACGAAGTTACCGATGTATACGATCACCCAATTGTGCAACAAAGAACGAGTGCTCACTTTGCCACTCGCCCAGGCCATCACGATCAGATTATTGCCTGTAAAAAGCTCTGCCCCACCGACGATCACCAGGATCAGGCCAAGACTAAAGACAAGTCCGGTTAGCAATTTGGCTACGCCATAAGGCATCACACTCGACCCAGCGGCGGTATTCGTGGCGAATATCGCTCCCGATGCGATAAACCCTCCCGCTAAAATAGCGAGGGTGAAGGTGGTCAGTGTTGGAGTTTCGGCCTTTCGCACACCCACATATTCCGCTCTTGTCGCCATCTCCGATGGAAGCAAGGCGTCGATTCTAATTTCGTTCATGGTGTCCTCTGATTTCAGAAAGTTTTATCTGTGATGTTATTCAAATCCGATTGCACATTGTAGTGCTAATTACGAATGCCTTTCGAGATAGGTCTCCAATAAATGAGCGATGTGTAAATCGTCTTGACACAGTAAACTACATAATATTGGACCTGCCATTGCCTTTGTCCTTCCAGCGGTTTGCTTTGCATACCGGATCGCAAACGTAATCAGGCTGGTGTGCTATCTTGGCTGCCAATTGAAAAACAGGATGATATATCGTGTTCATTTCTGGTAGCGTAACCTTCAATGATTAATTTGGAAACCCTGCTATTTTCTCCTCCATCCGGCAAATGCCGAACCTCGTGATGTGAGTTCACAACTTATGTGCTTATTGGGTTTTTCTCACAGTCATAACGGGCTGTGTACCACCGGGTTTAGCTCAGGGAAGATCATGCACACAATGCCCAAAACTAATATAATGGTGATTAGGATTAGGGTTGAACAGGAATACACACTAAGAAAGTCGGGGAGGTTGGGTTTTCTCATAGTCATCGCCTTCCATAACAGTTCATAGCATACTGTCGAGTGGGCAGATCGTCATGAATCCAAAGTGCTATTAAAGTGCTAATTCTAATGGAGTAATGTTTCCGATGGTCTCCCTATCCGGCGTTGTTGGCAGTTCCAAATCTTTCGCGAAACCGCCAAGGCAAAGTATGCCAACCATATTGCTTGTCCAAAGCAATTGTCATCACGGTGATTGAGTGGTAGTGCGACATGGTCGAAGGAAGATCGAGCCATTATTCCCAGTAGATATTTGTCCAATACATGACGTAGAAAGCCGCTATTGTTGCGATACTTTGTGAACAGCGTGACTTTCATTGTTTGATGTCAAGCAATGTTCCACCGAATTGAAATCCACATCGAAGGTTTACTCGGAGGTAACGAAAAGAAGAGCGCCGGCAGGTTGGGCGAAACCAGTGAATACATTTGCAGGCGAGTGAAAATTGGGAGGAATATTCTGAACAACTAAGCAATTCCTTAAGCAACGTGTGGTCTTCCAGCGCAATTCGCAGAACATACAGTGTCCATTCGGTCATCATTGGATCAGTACCAAGATAGAGATTATTTGGCACTTTAATAGCACTTCTGTGCCATGACAACAGGTTCATGTCTCGCTATAGTATGGGCATGTTTGAATACTTAGAGAATAGTCTGAAAATCAAATTCCCATCAAAGGATTTAGGTTATGAATCAACCTGTTGATGAAGTTAAGGCACAACTTGGCGATCTTGCCACCAGTCTGCTCAACACTCTCGAATCCGGTGATCAGGCGAAAACACTGATCGCTCAACAGGAGTTGACCGGCACAGTGACTACTCTTTGGAACATTAGGGATGAGGTCGACGTTGACCCAAAAACCAAAGCGATTCTTAGGCTGGTTGCCGGTTGGGTAATGAACGAACTGCCAACGCAGATTCAAGATCCAACGCATCATGCGGAAATCAAACGCGAATTAAAGCTCTTTCAAAGATCTCTGATGATGTTTAACTAACCCAGTTCATTTATGGATAACGATGTTTTTTCGGCACCTATAGCCGCCTAATAAAATAATCTATTGAAATGAGAGATAATTCACTTCCCACTGCCATACAAATAAAACGACGCCCGGAGATTGCCTACAATGCCATCCCTGCATCGCTCATGGAGGGTGTCATTGTGCCTGGGGATGCCGCCTATGAGCGCGTGCAATCAACCTACTTCCGCGGTGGAGCGCCCGGTATCGTCTTCCAGGTAAGCAACACACAACAGATCGTTGATGCGCTTGCTTTTGCCCGTTCGCATGTACATCTGCCGCTCGGCATCCGTAGTGGAGGGCACGGTATCCGCGGCCGGTCCACAAATGATGGAGGCATCATCATCGATCTGTCTCAGATGAACAAGATCGATATTTTAGATGAGTCAACCCGCCGCATCCGCATTGAGCCGGGAGCGCGCTGGATTGAGGTTGCCACAACCCTGGCGCCGCGTGGATGGGGGTTAAGTTCTGGAGATTATGGCGGCGTTGGAGTTGGCGGACTGGCAACCGCCGGGGGGATTGGCTGGTTTGCGCGTTCGCATGGACTGACGATCGATCGTTTGCGCGCTGTCGAAATGGTGCTGGCAGATGGATCGGTGGTACGCGCCAGTGACCAGGAGAACCCGGATCTTTTTTGGGCAATCCGAGGCGCTGGCTCAAATTTCGGGGTTGTCGCCTCATTCGAATTTCAGGCATTCGAGGTCGGGAATGTGGGCTGGGCGCAATTGATCTTCGATGCCAGCGATATTGCTGGCTTCTTGCAAAAATGGGGGGCTATCATCGAGTCCTCGCCGCGCGATCTGACCAGCTTCCTCATTATCAATCCCCCGCGCCAAGGTCGCCCCGCCATTGCCTTTGTGATGGCAGTTGTTAATTCGGACGACCAGAAGACGATCCGTGATCGTCTTCAACCCATCGCTGAAATCGCGCCGCTATATGACATGCAGGTGGTGATTACCCCCTATGCCAGCATTCTATCAAAAGCGCAGGGCGGCGACCACGATGGACAAGGCGAACCTGCCTCACGATCTGGTTCTTTGGAACACATCACACCCGAGTTCGCCAATGCAGCCGCCCAGTTGATCCAGAGTGGCGTGACCTATTTCTTCCAGATCCGTTCGATGGGTGGCGCTGTTTCGGATGTGCCGGTCGAGGCAACCGCATTTGGCAGTCGTTCCGCCAACTTCGAGGTCACAGCCGCAGGCACGAGCCAAGAGCGTTTGAATGACGCATGGGATGACTTACGCCGCCACTTCTCCGGGTTGTACTTCAGTTTTGATACCGATCAGCGACAAGAGCGTTTGCAGGATGCATTTCCGCCCAAAATGCTGGCACGTCTGCGCGAGCTAAAGTCGCGCTACGATCCAGATAATATGTTTCGCGACAACTTTAATATCGTGCCACAGGTACAGAAAGAATGACTCCATGAATAACCAAATGAGGAATTCGAATCGATTTCATCTAGGAGTCCCCAATCATGATCTTCTCATAGATGCTCTTTCAACGGTCGCCTTCATGTCTAATTAACCGCACTTCATGTATGAATAAATCTCAATATGAAAGCCGGGTTTATCAATGTCTAAAATACTTATCCTTGGTGCAACAGGATCTCTTGGCAGCCATGTTGTTCATCAAGCCGTTTCAACAAACCATGAAGTTTCGACGCTGATACGAACTCCATCGGCGTTACCAGTGGAAATTCAAGAAGAAGTTGTCGTGTATAAAGCTGATATGACAGAGATATCTACATCCGCTTTGGCAAACATTTTTCAAGCTCATGATGTCGTGATCAATACAGCAGGTTACGTTACGCAGGGAAAGACTTTTACCGACCTCATAGATCATATCGTGACTGGTCTCGAATCGATTCCTGAAAAAGATAGACCCGTCTGCTGGTTTTTAGCAGGGGCAGCATTACTGGATATAGACGAAAGCGGTCGCAGAGGAGTTGATCTCCCGGTTATCAGTTCAACATATTGGCCACATCAAGTTAATTTTGATCGAATCCATCAAACGACTCTCGATTGGCGAATCCTATGCCCGGGACCGATGGTTGACCAGCCAACTATAGGTCTGGATCGAATGCGAATTTCGCTGGACAAATTACCAATACATATGCCTGTATCTTTAAGACCGCTCTCTGAAGAGGCAGCGCTGCAGTTCCTTACCCAACATATCCATGAGATGACCGTTTCTTATGCCGACGCCGCTGCGCTCATGCTTGCACACATCACTCCCAATGATGCGATGTCGCATCATCGTGTTGGATTAGCGTTGCCTGTTGATATGCGGAGCAAGAAATAACAGTGGGCTGCTATATCGAACTCAGCGCCGAAAAAGGAGTGTAACGTCATTCCTCTCAACATCATACTCCTCGCGCTCTCGATCTTTGTGGTCATTGGGCGCTAGACCCTTTTCTCATCGTAAATTGGGTAGATGATCGCAAGGGGTATATGGCGACCACCACGTTTTGTAAATACCGCCGCAGGACCAAAAGCCCTGCGGTGGCGAAACTGCTTAAGACGGAGAAATATATACCGGAAATGTAGTTATAATCAGGGAGAAAACATCCACCAATTTTTGTTCAACATTTAGAAACAATCAGGGTAAAGGATCGCAATGCCTTCGCATCCGGATACCGAACTAAAACCACCTCTTCTGACGACCAAGATCTCTATTCCTCGGTTGCCGGGGGAATTTGTCTATAGGCCCCGACTGACCAGGCGAATTGATCAGGGCGTGAAATCTCAATTAACCCTCCTCACCGCGCCGGCCGGTTTTGGAAAAACAAATCTTCTGATCGAATGGGCAAGAGAAACAACTTTGCCCGTCGCCTGGTTGACTGTAGACAGTGACGATAACGATCCCGGCCGCTTTATCCGCTATGTAATTGGCGCGCTGCAAACAGTTGAGATGGGATTGGGGGAAGACGTATTGGATCTGCTCCAATCTTCCCAGGATGATGGCTGGAAAACTGGATTGACGCTGTTGATCAACGAACTCTCTGCTTTCCCAAAGGAAGCGGTTGTAGTGCTCGATGATTTCCATAACTTGGAAAATTCGGTGATCCTGCAGCGAATGGACTTTTTTCTGAAACACTCCCCACCCAACCTGCACTTGGTTATTGCCAGCCGCAGCGAGCCCGAGTTGGATCTGGCATTTCTGCGCGCAAAGGGCCGCGTGCTCGAACTGGGCATTGATGACCTGCGCTTCACTAGCGAAGAGATCGTGCAGTACCTCCAGCAAGCAATCGGGCAGGAACTCCCATCTGAGACGGTTCAGGCACTGGAAGAACGTACGGATGGCTGGATCACTTCCCTGCAAATGGCGGTGATCTCTCTCAAAGAACAGGCAGATCCGGCGATAGTGCTCGCCAATTTGGAAAGCAAATCGCCTTACCTGTCGGATTTTCTGGCCGAAGAAGTCTTGGACTACCAACCGGGCGAGATCCGCCAGTTTCTGCTGAGAACCTCCATTTTAGAGACCCTCAATGGTCCACTGTGTGAGGCGGTCGTCAAACCAGACGCCCAGCCGGGATATGGCACGATCATGCTAAGCCGCCTGGAACATTCCAATTTGTTTATTACATCTTTGGATGAGAAGCGAGAGTGGTTCCGCTACCATCCCCTGTTTGCCGATTTTTTACGAGAAGTCGAGAGGCAAGTCAACCCGGAGGAGATCCCTGAACTGCATAAGCGGGCAGCGACTTGGTTTGAAGGGAACGGCAACCTGAACGAAGCTTTCCGGCACGCGCTCGCCTCCCGGGACATGGAATGGGCGGCAGATATGATTGAGCGCGATGTCCAGACCCTGATCAATCAGGGTGAAGTGTCTGCAGTCGCTCGCTGGATAGGCAGGCTGCCGGAGGAGATTACTCACAAACGCCCCATGATCAGCATAGGCTATGCTTGGGCGCTGATCGCGATACACCAATTGGATCTTGCCCGCTATTGGCTGGAGGATGTTCGTAAGTCGGTCGAACAACTTGAAAGTCATACCGAGGAATTGCCCATTCCGGATGTCGATTTGAGAGGAATCCGTGGCGGAATAGCGCTCTGTGAATCCTACCTGGCAATGTGGAACGGTGATTTGAAACAGGCCACCAAGTTTTCCCGGCAGGCAGCCAGTTATTTTCCGATGGAGAATGTGTATCTCCGCAGCATGATCGCACTTGATGAAAGCATCTCTCTTGTCTTACTCGGTGACACCCAGAAAGCGATCGAGTCGTTGCACACAACGTCTCGGCTCGCCCGCCAGGCGAATAATCCAACGGTGCAGATCATTGCCACCTGCGAAATCGCTATTATGCTATGGATTCAGGGACAGCTCAGCAAAGCATGGGAAACCCTTCAAAAGGCGCGGTATTTAGCCATCGGTCCAGATGGGAAGCCACATCCGCTGTCCGGATTTATCGATATCGTGTACGGCGAGATTTTGTTTGAACGTGACGTACTGGAGGAAGCACGCGACTATCTGGAGCGCGGCGTTCGGGACATTCAACCTGTGTGGTATCTGGGCAGTCTGGGGGGGATGACTTCCCTGGCGCGTCTGCGGCAAGCTCAAGGTGATATTTCCGGCGCGCAGGATATTGTTGAGGAAATTGCACGCATGGCTCTCCGTTCGGACGCCAGCCAGTGGGATAATGCTCTTGCCTCTGGACTCGCAGTCCGGCTGGCTGTTCAGCGCGATGACCTGGCGACGGCCGAACAGTGGTGGAAAAAGGGTGGCTTTCCCGAGTTGAACACTCCCATTGCTCTGGAGAATTATCCCTATCACATCTTTGAATATTTACTCCTCACGCAATCCAGATTCTTGTTGGTTCGGGGTCAGGAAACTGGGCGGGTGCGTGATATCAAGCAAGTTTCCGAGTGGTTGGGAACGCTCCTGCCGGAAGCAGAGCGATTCCAGCGGGGAGCCTCTCAAATTCAGATTCTGGTTCTACAGGCGATGACGCAGTATGCGCTCGGTAATGAACGGGCGACAAAAACCCTGTTGCGCGCGCTGGCGTTGGGCGAACCGGAAGGTTTTCGGCGTTTTTATCTGGATGAAGGCTGGCGATTGGTGGATCTTTTGCGCCAATGCCGGACTGCACAAAAAGAAGCTGGCAGTCACCTCCCTTCCCTGGCATTTATCGATAGTTTGCTGGAGTCCATTCAAGGGACGGGAAATGCTCGGCAGGCCGATCAAGAACCGGCTGAAGAAAGAGCCGGTTCAATATCCGCCCATTTGGAGGATGGTCTGCCCATCTCCCTCTCGGCGCGCGAGATGGAAGTATTGACTTTGATTGCCCAAGGTAAATCGAATCAGGAAATCTCAGCCGAACTGTATCTGGCGCTCAATACGGTTAAGCGCCATGCTTATAACATTTACAGCAAGCTCGAAGTCAGGAAACGCACACAGGCTGTCTCAAGAGCCCGACAACTGGGCTTGATCCCCTGATTTTCCCCCTCTAAATTGACACTTTTATAGCACTTTCGATTCATGACAGGCGCTGCTCTGGTAGGTATCCTTTGGAGAGTTGCAAAGGAATAAAAAATTACCTATTGGAGAGCATATGAAACGAATTCTCATTTTAACCGCCGATTACGGCTATGGACATCGCAGTGCGTCAAACGCAATTGCGGATGCCCTGCAAGAAACGCACGGGGAGTATTGCAGCGTGGAAATTGTCAACCCGATGGATGATCCAAGCGTCCCTCCTTTTCTGCGTGACGGAGAGAACGGCTACGACAAAATCGTTCGAGTAGCGCCCGACCTGTATAAACTGGGATATGAGGTCGGCGATACGCGGCTGGGGAGCGGCATCGTCAAAAGCAGCCTGACATTGATGCTGTTCAACGCCCTAAGCAAGATCATCCATGAAAAGCAGCCTGACGCCATCGTTTGCACGTATCCTTTCTATCAGGAAATTCTTTCCGCGATCTTCACGATTGAAAATCAACATATTCCCGTGCTCACGGTTGTAACCGATTTGGCGACTGTAAACAGATTGTGGTTTCATCCCGTTGCTGACCTATGCCTGGTGCCTACTCAAACTGTGTATGATCTGGCAATCAAAGCTGGTTTACCAGCGGAAAAGGTGAAAATTGTTGGTATCCCGGTGCGTCCCGAACTGATAAAAGGGAACCAGGATCAAGCCGTTATCCGCAAGGAATTGGGATGGCAGGAGAATCTCTTTACTGTGCTTGCGGTGGGCAGTAAGCGGGTGGAGCATCTTTACGAGGCGTTATGGATGTTGAACCACTCCGGATTTCCATTGCAATTGATCATTGCCGCCGGGGGCGACCAGGATTTCTATCGACGTTGTCAGGAAACGGAATGGCACGTGGAAACCCGTATCTATGATTTCGTTACGGAAATGGGAACGTTTATGCGAGGTGCGGATTGCGTACTTGGCAAGGCGGGGGGATTAACGGTTTCTGAGTCGCTGGCATCCGGCCTTCCCATGATTTTGGTGGATGTCATCCCTGGTCAGGAAACTGGGAATGCTGATTATGTGGTCTCAGGCAACGCGGGTGTGCTTGCCGACAATCCCACGGACGTACTCGAAGCTATGTGTCACTGGTTGGAAAACGATCGCCTGCACTATCAAGAGCAGGCGAACAATGCGCTTCAATTGGGACGTCCACGGGCTGCCTACGATGCAGCGGAACTGACCTGGGCTTTAGCCACATCGCAAGAGCGAGAGCAAATGGCACTTTAATGGCACTTTGGATTCATGACGGCTCGTTTCACTGAAGGTATCCTTATCATCACAAATAAAGAAAAAATTGGAGAAAAAACATGTTATCTGCATTTACTCAACTGTTTCGTAATTGGTGGATTGTCGCTGTGCGCGGCGTGCTGGCTATTGTCTTTGGCATCCTGACGCTGATCTGGCCCGACACGACCAAAATTGCTTTGGTTTTGCTGTTTGGGACGTTTGCCATGGTCGACGGGCTCTCGGCTGTAGCCGCCAGTATTGCTTTGGCACCGCACTTCAGGCGCTGGTGGGCATTGCTTTTGGAAGGGCTGACAGGAGTCGTGATCGGCTTGCTGACGTTCTCCTGGCCCAATGTCACCGGACTCATCTTGCTGTATTTCATTGCAGCCTGGGCGGTCATAACTGGAATTTTTGAAATCGTGGCTGCGATTGAGTTCCGCAATGTGGTCTCGAGGGAATGGGCAATGATTCTCGGCGGCATACTCTCTGTTCTGCTGGGCGTCCTTCTGTTCGCGTTTCCCTCCGCGGGGGCAGTGAGCATCGTCTGGCTGATTGGTCTGTACGCCATCGCTTTTGGGATCATGGAATTGATCATCGCCTTCCATTTGCGCGGTCTATTACGCAGTATCGAGAAAGTTGGCGTGATTGCATAGTGCCGGTTGACGTGGAACAATCTTGCAAGGAAAACTGACATGAAAGCTGACATAGAATTGCAAAGGGATGTTCTGGATGAGATCCTCTTGGAACCGAGTGTATTTGCACCGGAAATCGGGGTCATCGTCCATAGGGGTATTGTGACCCTTACCGGGAGCGTGAACAACCTGCCTGCCAAGCACGGAGCCGAGAAAGCCGCCCTGAGGGTCTCCGGTGTGAAAGCGGTAGCCAATAATATCGAAGTTAAATTGCCAACCGATAACCGCCGACTAGACGAAGACATCGCCCATGTTGCTTCCAGCCTCTTGGAGTGGAGTGTTGTTTTACCGAAGAATTTACAAGTAGTGGTGGAAGACGGCTGGGTGACACTCACCGGTAAGGTTCAGTGGCAGTTCCAAAAAAATGCTGCCGGGGATGTTGTGGAGCGGCTGACCGGTGTCAAAGGGGTCACCAACAATATTATTGTCAAACCCCACATCATTCCCTTCGCCGTCAAAGGAAAAATCGAAGCTGCCCTCAAGCGCCGTGCATTACTCGATGCAAAAGGAATTCAGGTCAAAATGGAAGATGGCATAGTGACGCTAGAAGGTGCCGTGGGCTCATGGGCAGAGAAAGAGGACGCAGAGAAGGCGGCCTGGTCCGCTCCGGGGGTCACCCATGTGGAAAACAACCTATCGATACAGAATCGAAGAACATGAGCAAACTCAACAACCTTCTTGAATTTGATAATTATATTCACACCCAGTTACCCAGCTATCTACATTGGGATGGCGTGCCTTCCGTTCCAGGATTTACCACAGAACCAGTAACAGCTCTTATCCTGATGAACTTTCGGAACGATCCTCCAGACGAACTGATTCTACGACACGATGCGATTGTGAACGCAACTGATGGGTATGTTGGGAAAGTTGACAAGCTGTTGATTGACTTAAACGATATGCAGGTCACACATGTGGTTCTCGTCGTCAGGCACATTTTCGAAGCCAACGAAATAATAATCCCCGTCTCGCAGATCGACCACATTAATGAGGGCACGATTTATCTGAAGCTCGATCGGCAGGATGTCAGAGAACTGGTAACAGCGCCCGCAAAGTCTTGGTCACTATAGGACTCACATAAATTCCCTTGAAAGAAGATTAACGCTTTCATAACATTTTTGATTTGTGAGAGCTTGGTTCATGGATAGTATGTTTGGCTTGTTGCGCTGCACTCAGTTAGAGGATACATGTTTGCTCGAAAGTGGTTTTACAAATTAGGCCCAATGATAAAAGGAAGTCTGCGGTTCCGATTCTTCCTGCTGATCCTGCTTGCCGTCCTTCCAGGAGTTCTGCTGGTAACTTATTCGATCATCGCAAAACAGCAGGTGGGCGTTTCGGCGGTCATTCTAATTCTGCTTTCCTCCATCTTTGCTCTCTGGTTGGATGGGCATGCCCTGATCCTAAATAACTACAGATCTTTAGTCGAACTTGCGAAGCGGCATTCCTCCGGCGACCTGACGGCGCGCTCAAGCCCGAACGATTCCTCAGGCATATTTGCCGAGCTTGCTCAATCGTTCGATCATATGGCTGATTCTCTGGAACAGCACATGGGCAAATTACAGCGACTGGCTAATAAAAGAGAAACAGTTGATCAGATCGTGAATGAACTCACTGTTCAGCACGACTTGGGTACTTTATTACCTCTCATTGTGGATAAAGTTTCGATCCTGTTGGACACTTCTTTTGCTGTAATCGCCCTTTATGATGCCGCCCGCTCCGAACTTGAGATCGCCGCCGTGAACGGCTTGCAAGTTCCCGAACGAACGCGGATCCGGATGGGAGAAGGTGCTATCGGGCGCGCCGCCGAAACGCGCCAGCCATTCCTGGTAGAGCGCTATGATCTCTGGGAAGGTCGTCTTCCCGAATTCGAGCGCTATGGACTTCGATCGGTCTTGCAGGTGCCGATGATCCATCGCGACCAGTTGATTGGCGTATTAAGCGCAGCAGAAATTTCGCCGATGCGGAAATTCGACGAGTCGGACATCCTCCTGATGAAGTTGATTGCCGGGACCGCGGCGAGCGCCATCAGCAATACGCGGCTGTTCGAAGAGACTCATCGTCGTCTTCAAGAACTGGAAACGATCAATGCAGTTTCCAGAGTGTCACGTGTTGCTCAAAGTCTCGATGAAATGCTGCCCATACTTCTGGAAAAAACGATGAGCGCGGTGAATGCCATCATGGGAAGCATCTGGCTTTATAACCCGGCAGAGGAACGCCTGCATCCAATTGTCACTAATGGGATTCCCCCGCTCACAACCAGCATCAAACCTGGAGAAGGAATGATTGGAACAGTATTTTCAAGCGCGCAGCCGCACTTCACGCCTGATTGGAGAGAAGATCGTTTGACATCCGATTCCTTGCGTACCCGGATTCCAAAAGGGTTGAGCGGCGCGTTCATCCCAATTCGCACAACCTGGTCCACGATCGGGGTATTGCATGTTGGCTTTCGTTCTCCGCACGAACTGCTGGAGCATCAAAAAAATATACTTATGACTATCACCGAGATGGCTGGCAACACCATCCAACGCGCCCAGTTACATGAACAGACTAAAAGGCAGCTCGAACGGTTGAGCACCTTGCGCCAAATTGATACAGCCATCACCAGCAGCCTGGATATTGACAATATATTTCAAATACTAATTGATCAGGTGGTCACCCGGTTGGGGGTTGACGCAGCCTGTGTATGGGTTGCTAATTCAAAACAGCAGACCCTCGAATTCGCTGCCAACCGCGGTTTCAGAACCGATGCATTACGCAGTACACGCTTGCGCTTTGGCGAGGGCTATGCCGGCCAGGTTATTTTAGATCAAGGGACGATTTATATTCCGGATCTGAAAACGCGCTATATGAATTACCTGCGTTCCGAATCCTTCGACGAGGAAGGATTTGTCAGCTACCTGGCGGTACCGTTGACGGCAAAAAGCCAGGTTCAGGGTGTACTGGAAATCTTCCACCGCTCGACGCTCAAACCCGATCCGGAATGGATGGATTTCCTGGAGGCGCTCGCCAGCCAAGCCGCAATTGTAGCCGGATATTCCAGGTTACTGGAGGATTTGCGGCGTTCCAATATCGACCTAAACCTCGCCTATGACTCCACCCTTGAGGGTTGGGCGCGGGCTCTCGAAGTGCGTGACCAGGAAACCAAAGGGCACAGCCAGCGGGTGGCAGAAATGACCATGCGCCTTGCCAAGTCAATGGGAATTCCGGAATCGGACCTGATTCAAATCCATCGCGGGGCATTACTGCATGACATCGGCAAGCTGGGTGTCGCTGATAGTATCCTATTGAAAGCGGGCCCACTTGATGATGCAGAAAAGGAAATCATGCAAAGACATCCCATACTGGCGTTCGAGCTACTCTCCTCCATCGCTCACCTCCGCTCCGCACTGGATATCCCCTACTCTCATCATGAAAAGTGGGATGGCACCGGCTATCCGCGTGGACTGAAGGGTGAAAATATTCCATTGTCAGCCCGGATCTTTGCAATCGTGGACGTTTGGGACGCCCTGACTTCAGATCGTCCGTATCGAAAAGCCTGGTCAAGAGAAGAAGCTCTCGTTTATATCCGGGATCAGGCAGGGAAACACTTCGACCCTCAGGTGGTGGATGCTTTTCTCTCTCTTATTGATTCTGAAGTGGCAGATGGGATGGGCGCTGAAACGAACCCCAACTAGCGGCTGCCTCGAACAAACACTTCTCTAACTATAGGAAATCAATGAACAAACAAGACCAGGTGTATCGAAATGAATTACTGCCCCAGGCTGTTTATGTTCAAATCGACAATTCATCAATGACACTTTTATAGCACTTTGGATTCATGACAAAGGCCTCACAAATTGATATGCTGTGAATGACTAAAAGGCACACACAATTCGTTTTCAACGGAGATAGAAGGAAAATGATCACACCGAACAACAAACAAGTTTCATTGGTGTATTCTGACGACAATATTCTGGCTGAAATTTGGAAAGCCATCCGTCAGTATGAAGAGATCCGAGCGCTGGGCATGGATAGTTTCTCCATCTCAGTGCTAAGGGGGTTTGTTTTGTTGAGCGGTCATGTAAGCAAGAAATATCACCGGGATCTCGTGGAAGAGATTGCCTGCTCCCAGCCGGGCGTCCATGCGGTTCAAAACAAATTGGTGGTGGACTCAGATCTGACCCTCCAGATTGCCGGGAGTCTGGCGAAGGATGTGCGGACGCTCCAGTTCATTCTGCCTGTGGGATGTTCTCACGGATGGATCCGGCTGGGAGGCGAAGTACCCAGCCACGAGGTCCAGCTTGCCGCGGAGGAAATCGCCGGACAAGTGCCCTTTGTGCGCGGCGTACTTTCCCGCCCCAAGGTGATTGGCGAAAATCCCGAGACAGAGCGACGCGCCATCCAGCCACGGATTAAATCGAAAATATACGATTACAACAGGCAGGAGGGTGTTGTTACCCACGTCGTGATCGAACCGCGCAGCCGACTCGTGACTCATGCGGTAGCGAGTGTCAGTGACTTTCATGACGGTAAATCTGTGGTTCATGAATATCTTATCCCTGTAGAGGCAATGGAGGTAGTGAATCAAGAAAATATCATCCTGAAAAGGAATAGACCACCTCTCAACGCCTACCCGCGTATTGAACTTTCGAATTATCCACTTGCTCCCGATGATTGGCAGCCCCCGTATCCATACGAGCTTGGCTTTGTTCGCTGGACGTGTGAGCAATAATGGGGAACAGAGAGAAGATCAAGTTCCGGTTAGTGGTTATTCATACAAGGAACTTTATCTGAATAAGGCGACAGTCACTATTGCAAAACAGTTTAATTTCCTTGGGTGCTTTTCAAACAAAGTGACTGTCACCTTTCATTACCAATATACTCAAGGATAAATATCAAATAACCTAAAAAGAAAGAATTAATGAGGTCCGAAATGAATAGATCGCAAATCTCACCTAGCAGTGGCAATAAGGATGACGAAGAAAAGAAAAAAATGGAAGCACGCGAGAAACAGGTACGTACCTGGTTCTCGTACTTGTTGTTGAACCTGGTTATGCTATGGCTGTTTCAGCAGTTTCTCCTGCGTCCCATCCTTATCCACGAAACGCAAATCCCCTATAGTGAGTTCAAAGCCAAGATCGCAGCTGGCGAAATCGTGGATGTGACCCTGGGTACAGAACGCATCGTTGGAACCATGAAGAATCCGGATGCTGAAAATATAAAAATCGCAACCATTCCCTTTACAACCAATGCTGTCCCGGATGGTGACCCAACATTGATTCCGGCTCTGGACGAAGCCGGTGTCGAGTATAGTGTCAGTGAGCCCCCCAGTCCTGTGGGTAATTTCCTGCTGGCATACGGATTCCCACTGGCAGTGATGGGCTTCATCTGGTATATGGGTAATCGTCAATTGTCCAAAGGTGGTATGGGGACGGGTGGGATTTTTGGGGTTGGCAAGAGCAAAGCCAACGAAGTCAAAGCGGAGACCATCGGCATCACCTTCAAGGATGTGGGCGGCGTAGATGAGGCAATTGCCGAGCTGAGGGAGATCATCCAGTTCCTGAAAACACCTGAGCAGTTTTCGGGCTTGGGCGGGCGTATTCCCAAGGGTGTATTGCTGGTTGGACCTCCTGGAACCGGCAAGACTCTGCTGGCAAAGGCAAGCGCGGGTGAAGCAGGTGTCGCCTTCTTTGAAACCAGCGGCTCCGAGTTTGTAGAAATGTTCGTGGGCGTTGGCGCGGCGCGTGTGAGAGACCTGTTTGAGCAGGCTCGCAAGGCCGCTCCGGCAATCATCTTCATCGATGAGATCGATGCGATTGGACAGTCGCGCGCCAATGCAGTTCGCATGGGCGGCAACGATGAGCGCGAACAGACTCTCAACCAACTCTTGAGCGAGATCGATGGATTCCGAAATGAAAAAGACAAGCCCGTCATCATTATGGCTGCCACGAACCGACCCGAAATCCTCGACCAGGCTTTGTTGCGAGCCGGTCGCTTCGATCGCCAGATCACGGTCTCGGCTCCTGACCTGACCGGTCGTATGCAGATTTTGCGCATCCACAGTCAGAAGATCAAGCTGGCGCCTGACTTCGATATCGAACGGGCAGCACGCATGACACCCGGTTTCAGCGGCGCGGACCTGGCGAACATCATGAATGAAGCCGCATTGCTGGCGGCGCGCCGCAGTGCAACCGCTGTGATGATCCAGGACTTCGAAGCTGCCATTGAGCGAGTGGTTGCCGGGCTGGAGAAGAAGTCGCGCATCATGAACGAACAAGAGCGCACAACCGTCGCATATCACGAAAGCGGTCATGCCCTGGTGGCAGAGTTGGTGTCGCATGCCGATCCGGTTGCCAAGGTAAGCATTATCCCGCGCGGCCGCGGCGCGCTGGGGTATACCATGCAGATGCCTACCGAGGACCGTTATCTTCTCAGTCGCGAAGAATTACAGGACCGGCTGGCCGTCCTGCTTGGTGGGCGGGCCGCGGAACAAGTGGCATGTGGAACGATCAGCACCGGCGCCAGTGACGATATCCAGCGCGCAAGCGAATTGGCGCGACGTATGGTGACAGAGTTTGGCATGAGTGAAAAACTGGGCACGGTACGCTATGCATCGCAGCAGTACCAATTCCTATCCGGCGACAGAAGCACATCGGCAAGTCCGGAAACATTGAGAATCATCGATGAGGAGGTACAGCGGATCATCACTGAACAATATGAGCGGGTCCTGCTTTTACTGTTGGTACGCCGCTCCGCGCTGGAACATCTGACCCGGCAGCTGCTCGAAACAGAAACGGTCGATGGCGCGGCCGTCAAGAGGGCTTTGGCGGAAACCGAAGAAGATTTAAAGGCAACTCTGGAACAGGCGACGCGGCAGTTACCCAAAACAGGGACCGTGGATAGCGCCACAGTCAAACAGGCGCCGAAGGATAAACAATGATTCCCCTTCGAGACGAAATTCCTGCCCGGCGCTTTCCCATCGTCAACTATCTGTTGATCGCGGCAAATATCGTTGTATTTGTGATGATGTGGTTTGCTGGTCCATACCAGGATGTTCTGGTGTATCAATTTGCCATGATCCCCGCAAGTTTCGCAGACGGCATCAATCTGCACGATGGAATGACGATCTTTACGAGCATGTTCATGCATGCCGGATTGGCGCATATCGGCGGGAACATGCTTTATTTGTGGATTTTCGGCGATAACGTTGAAGATCGACTCGGACATGGCCGTTATCTGGTCTTTTATCTGGCGGGCGGAGTGGCAGCCTCTCTTTTGCACCTGTTTACCAATCCCGGCTCGCAGATTCCCACTGTCGGGGCCAGCGGCGCGATCGCGGCGGTACTTGGCGCATACCTGGTGCTATACCCCGGAAGCCGGATCGTAACAGCGATTCCCTTGGGACCTTTCATACGGTTGACCCTGGTCCCGGCGATTATCGTTCTGGGCTTGTGGTTTGTCTTCCAATTATTTGACGGTGTAGCAGCCCTAGGTGGGGCAGATGTAGGCGGTGTGGCGGTTTGGGCTCACGTGGGAGGTTTTATGGCTGGCATGGTTATGGCTAAATTGCTGCCTGCTCAACGCTGGAAGGAAGCTAAAGTAACCTGGTAGATCCCTCTTGATCGACTGCAAACCTGAAGTTGCATATCAAGTGAGAACAAAAAGCGGATGATCAATCGTTATGAACGCAGATGTCTTATCATGGAATCGTTGGATGGCTTCGCTAAATGTTTTGCCATTGAAGGAGTAGAAAAATGCCGCGCTTGGAATTAACGGAATCCGAAAAACAAAATCCCTATGCAAATTATTACGACAGGGAATCTGCCAGAATCCCTGCTACTGTATTGGAAAATATCCAGCATAAAACGTATACCTATCAACAGGCTTTGCCGTTTGCGAATATCAACGATTTATTGTTACCCGGGTATTTGCCAATGGAAAACGGCTATTGCCGATTGCCGGATGGAAGTTTCTTTGTCGCTGTAAGAACCGAATTCCCCAATGCAACAGACAAGATGTTCGACTGGTGGTTCGAGTGGCACGCCAAAGAACCCTTGCGCTATCGCATTTGGTATCCGGAATGTCATTTTGACTTAAGTATCAAGGCAGTTCGACCACCCTCACCCAACCAACCCGCTTATTGGCACACAATTCATTACCCCGTGGAGGATATTGGGTTAGGCAAAGAAACATTATCCATCCATTTTGTTCCACCAGCAGAATTCGGTTTTGATGTAGATCGTTTTGCTGAAGCCAATACTGTGACAGCAATCTGTGGCTTTGTCGGTTCGATGGATAAACATCTGAAACAATATGCAGCCATGTGCCACCTGGTTCGCAGGTTTGCAGGCGGAATTGAAATGCGCAGTCGGTTTTGGATAGGACAAGATATTCGTCTAAATGCTTTTTGGGGCAGCGCGATTGTAGAAAAACTGATCAACACAAGATTTGCAAGAATGATCAGCCTGCCATCCAAAACCGGGCTGGCTATGGCTTTGCATTGTGCTCAAGAATACAATAACTTATCTGAAATACTGCCTGAACTTTATGCAGTTTATGGGGAATCATAAAACCCGCCCGAAACGATGTGCATTGGACAGCGGGGCTTCTGCAGCTTCGACAGGCATTTTTCTCGTTTCGATTTTTTCTATACCCGAACATGATCCACGCCCACCCCGCTCGATCTTGACCCAGGTGGGAACGTGGATCCGTTGCGCAAATGGGGAAACGCTGGAGCCAGAGAAACGCTCCGTGAAGCAAATTCACCCCCCTTCATTCTCTGGCTAAGAATAATCTTTTCGCCTTTTCGGAAACTTCTTCTTGCGGTTTTTGATGCGAGTCCGTTTTTCTACTTCAGTCTGGCTTTTCCCCTGATTGAAATCTGGTTTTAATCGAATCGCCAGGAATACCATGACGACACACAATGCACCAAAGATCAGCACGAAAGGAAGAGCTGTGCTATTGCTTTCCACAAAATAGGACCAGCAAAATGCCAGGAAGGCGGGGAGGTTAAGAAACAAGCCAATAAGACTGGTGATCCAACTGCCCCGCGTTCTTTTGGGTGGAAATAATGGAGAAAACCTATTTACCCAATACAAAGGATTATATTGATGCTCTTGCCATTCCTGGATTTTTTCCATTTCATCGTTGTCTCGCATAGTGTCACCTCTTTCGAATCTGTTCAATATTGTCCTGATCTGGAACTAAGCAGAGGATACCAACCCGATTAAAGGCTGTCATGGATCTTAAGTGCCATAAAAGTATCAATTGAGGAATTCCGGGAAAGTTGCGCAAGAAAAAAACAAAAACTCTTTTCCATAGCAGCTGCGGATTTGAACCCGATCCAGGCAAAATAGCACTTATATAGCACTTTGGATTCATGACAATCTGTTTCCCCCAGTGTATGTTATGCACTGTAAAACCACGAAGATTGGAGATTTCCATGACGGTTAGCATCAACACGGTTCATCCAAAAGACTTTATCAAGACGACTGTAACAGGTGTCCTGAATTTCGCGGTAGGAAAACAGGCTCTCCTAGCCATAGCATCTCAGGTTGATCAACCGGGTGAATATCAGATATTGATAGATACTCGGGGAGCGGATTCGGTGCTTTCTCTGGTTGGCATTTTTGAATTGGATAAGGCTATGGACTCTTTCTCTTCTTTCGAGCGATGCAAGATTGCTCTTCTTACATCGATTAGAGATTCAAAAGATGCTAAATTTCTCCAGACCACAAGTGCAAATCGAGGCATCAGAATCAGGGCATTTACTAACTTTGAGAAAGCCATTACTTGGCTGGTCATGAAAGACGTGGTGTAGCAATTTTCCAACGCAAAGGCGACCTAAATAATGGCTGGATATTACACAAACATTAGGGAAAGAACCCAGGAAAATGAAAATTTTCGTGAGATTCTATTTACGGGTCATTTTGTTCAACTCACGGTGATGTCATTGGAACCGGGCGAGGACATCGGGTTGGAAACGTATCTGGAAACTGATCAGTTCATCTGTGTCGAAGAAGGCAACGGTAAAGCGATCCTCGATGGGCTGGAGTACGAGCTTAAACCCGGGTCGGCTATTGTTATCCCGGCTGGGACAGAGCACAACATTCTCAATACATGTTTGGCAGGAGCGTTGAAACTATACACGGTTTATATTCCGCCTGATTATGCGGATGGCACGATTTACAAGACAAAATCTCAGAGTACAGCCTGCGAACCTGGTCCGAAGAGGTAATGACACTCCACAGTTCAGCCCCGGACTTTAGGAATACAGCCATCCCTATCATGTTGAACCTCTGAACGATTTGACATCATCCAGCCACTTGTCAACTCTCGCGTCGGTGAGCGAGAGTCGTTTAGACATTCCAGAAACCCACTTTTCAAATTAGCACTTTTATAGCACTTTGGATTCATGACAACCGCTTCGCACATTGATAAGCTATGGATAGTCATAAATGACCATGGAGCAATATCAATGAATGGTCTCCTAAGCGATCTTTTTATACAACACTTTCTGAAAGGACTCCACTGGGCATCCAAACCAGTCCCTCCCTCCGAGATGGAGGCATTGGAGCGGAGCGACCCGGAAAAATTTCAGGCACCCAACGATCTGAGAAAACAGCGAACCGTGAAAAAGCAGATAAACAATTCAAACAAGGAACGAAGTAATCCATGAAGAAAAAACTGGCTATTGTCCTGGGGGGCGGAGGAGCGCGTGGCGCAATGCAAGTAGGCGCATTGCGGGCGCTATTCGAAGCAGGCATAAAACCTGACCTCCTGGTGGGAACATCCATTGGATCCATCAACGCCACCGGGTTGGCACTCTGGGGCTTGAACCTTGAAGGTATCCAGGCATTGGAACGCCTCTATCAACGGATGCAAGACTCCAAATTAATGGATCCTCGTTTACTCCAGTTTGCCTGGAATGCAGTATCCAAGCAGTCAAATCAACGTGGCAGCCGCGCAGCGCGAGAATTCATGATCGCGGAAGGCATCGCGCCCGAAATCCGTTTCGGTCAGATCAACAGCGTCCGTCTGGCTACAGTGGCTGCGGACCTTCATACAGGCAAATCAATCATCTACGGCACGGATCCAGAACACTCTGTGATGGAAGGTGTGCTGGCTTCCATTGCAATTCCTCCTTGGTTTGCAGCCATCGAAAAAGAGGATCAATATATTATCGATGGGGGTGCAGTTAGCAATTTGCCCATCGAACCTGCCATAAAACTGGGAGCGACGGAAATCATCGCTTTGGATGTCCATGATCCCGATGTAGCATCAAGCGCAAATCAAATTGTGGATCCGCTTCTGACGAAACTTGCGTTTGCGATTATCAAGCGAGAACTTCATCTCGAGATGGAACTTGCCGCTGTTCACGGCATTCCGGTGCATTACGTTAATTTGAGGAGTTCACCGCCTGTCCAAACATGGGATTTCAAAACTCATCGTGATTTATTCAAGATTGGTTATGACATCATGAAAGACGAAATGTCAGGCTGGCCACAAAAGCGTCAGCCATCAACGGAGTTTCTACAACGTTTCACAAAGAAACTATCCTCCGCAGTTACTCAGACAAAGTCGCGCTTTTTGAACCAACTCCAGTCGGAATGAAAACTGTCAGGATATGGATTGAAGAATTAAATGGATAGTCGAGTTTCTATGATCGCGTCCGAAGGCAATGAGATGAATCGCAATAATCCAAGTGGTGAACTATCACCCTTGGAACATGTGCGATTTCTGGATTCGCTGAATGCCTTGACACGTACACTCCTGCTTTCCCAGGACTGGAATACGACTTTAGAAGATTTGGCATTCAACATCAGAGATCTTATCGGTGCAGATGATTGCTATATCCTGGGTTGGGATGAGGAAAGACAATGGCCCATTCCCATCGCGACAACCGCAAAACTTGACTTTCCATTCTCAGAACATACGTTGGGACGCGATGCAATAAATATCACCGCGTCTGCTCTCAGGGAGGAGCGTGTCCTCTCAGTAGAGGATGCCCGTAATTCTCTCCTCATGGATACTCGGATTGCTTCTCAATATCCTTCCCTGTCTGGAATTGCCGTCCCGCTCATTGCAGGCGGTCATAAAATTGGCGCCGTCATCGTTGGCTATAACACAGTACGTCAATTCACTGAGGCGGAACTCGAACGCGCAGAACAGGCTGGGAATCAGGTTGCGTTAGCGCTTTGGACCTTCCAGCAAAGCCTGGAAATACAGCAGCGTCTGAAAGAAAGTAACACACTGGCAAAGATTGAGCAGGCGCTCTCTGAAACAGAGCGAATAGGTATAGGGGAAGTCCTTCAGTTAATCGCCGATTCGGCGCGTGAATTAATGCCGCATGCCCAAAAAAGCGTGATCCATCTTTTGGACGAAGAGGAGCATATTCTCATCGCGCGGGCAGTCTCAGGTTTCAATGCACTGGACAAAGAAATTAATAGCATGAGGATGCAGGTGGGAGAGGGTATAGCCGGACAGGTGATCCATGAGGGGGTCACGGTCAATGTCAAAGATGTTGAGACGAACCCCCACTTCCTGTTCAGCGATTCACAACCGACGTTTCAGTCGTTAATTGTTGCGCCTGTGCAAAGCGGACAACGACCGATTGGCACGATCAGTGTGCAAAGTGCTCTCAAGAATGCTTTTTCATCCAGGGATGCAGATTTACTCAATGCCTTGGCAACACAGTCAGCAATTGCAATCGAAAATACGCGTTTGCTCGAAACAACTCAGCAGCGATTGAAGGAAGTCAATATCCTTTATGAAATCAGCCGCGGTCTTGCCGCTTCTCTGGACGCCGATCAATTGATCAGAGATATGATCATGCTGCTTCAGCAAAGCTTTGATTATTATCATGTGCAAATCTACCTGGTGGATCCTGAAACCCGAAACCTGGTGGTGCGACATGGCAGCGGTTATACAGGGAATGAACTTGTAAAGGATGGGCATCAGATTCCGCCTGGTGAAGGAATTGTAGGCCATGTCGCACAAACGGGTGAACCATTTATGACGAACAATGTGGATGAGGTGTTGTTCTACAAACGGTATCCGCTGCTGTCAGAAGTACAATTTGAACTTGCCGTCCCTATTGTAGTTAATGAGCAAGTGATAGGCGTTTTGGATATCGAACAAACGGGAGAGCATAATCCATTTACCACGAACGATCTGCATCTGGTAACTGCAATTGCCGAGCATCTCGCTGTGGTACTTCAAAAAGCCAGTTTATATAGCACTCTGCAAATATCTTTGCAACAGGAAAAGAAGATGCGTTCCCAACTCCTGCAAAGTGAACGACTGGCACTTGTAGGACGCCTGCTCGCTTCGGTTTCGCACGAACTCAATAACCCCTTGCAGACAATTCAATATGGTCTATTCGTGCTCAGAGATGAAGCAGGCCTTTCCAGTCAGGCGAGGCAGGATTTGGAGATCATGATTACCGAAGCGGAGCGTATGTCTGCACTGATTGAACGGCTGCGCAGCACGTATCGACCTGTCTACCCAAAAGAATTTCAATCCATCTCATTGAATGAATTAATCGAAGATGTTCATACACTGATCAATATACATCTGCGACACAATGAAATTACTTTCGCACTTTATCCTGAATCGGATCTACCCAACATTTTGGGAATGCCCGATCAGATTCGCCAAGTGATGTTGAATCTCTTTTTGAATGCGATCGAGATCATGGAACCGGGTGGATGCCTCACTGTGGAGACGCGTTTCCTTCTGCAACAAAAAGAAGTACTGCTCGTGGTGAGAGATACAGGCCCAGGAATTGACCCGGAGATTCTGCCCCAGATCTTCGATGCGTTTATCACCAACAAGGCAACTGGTACCGGGCTTGGTCTCACGATTACACGTGACATCATCCAACAGCACCATGGCCGCATAGAGGCGGAGAACGATCCGCAAGGTGGGGCTATATTCAAGATCTGGCTTCCTATAGAAGAAAGGCGGTAAAGTGAATTCCGGTGGACATATTCTGATTATCGACGATGAAGCCGGCTTACGCCAGATGATGGCGCGTGTCCTGCAGCAGGCTGGGTATGATGTTACAACCGCGGCTAATGGAAAAGAGGGTATCGCCATCGCCTCCGAGCAAGTGTTTGATTTGCTCTATTTGGATATACGTATGCCGGGTCTTAATGGTTTGGAAGTTATAAAGATCATTCACGCAAAATTTCCCGATCTGCCCATAGTCCTGTTTACGGCACAACCCGATGTACACTCCGCGGTGGAAGCACTCCGGCGCGGGGCAACCGATTATTTGCTTAAGCCCTTGAAACCACAGGCAGTAATTGACCGTACTCAAGCCATCCTTGCCAGCAAGCAGGAGGAGCGACGCAAACGCGAACTTCAAAGACAGATCGATGCCCTCCAGATCGAACTACACTCTATACAAAGCCCAAAGGGACAGAATGCCGATTCGAGGCTTGGACAAGTATCGGCTGGGGATGACCGTTTCTTAAGGCGTGGGGAGCTTACGGTTGATCTGCTAGCGCGACGTGCAACGATGAAGGAGAATCCCTTTATTCTGCCTACAGCTACCTTTGATTATCTGGTGGTGCTGACGCGTCATTCGCCAAATGTGGTGGATTTTCAGACACTGGTTGCAGAGGCACAAGGCTATGAGACCGATCTGCGCGAAGCCCAGGAAATGGGTAGATGGCACGTCTATCAGATTCGGCAGGCGCTTGAACCAAATCCCCGGAATCCCATCTATCTCTTGAATGTTCGGGGGACGGGCTATCGCCTTATCATGAATTAAAGCAGGGTGTAGAGCTTCAACGGCGCATCAAGTTTTTCAATTTTTCCCAATTATTTCCAATTTAACCTAATGTTTCAACGCTGAAGTTCATGCAAAATGGTGGCATGAACTTCAGTAACCGGTGCACCCAGAAAGGGTCTGCCAAATCGTCAGCCAGGTTCTGAAAGAAATGGATAGGGAACTTTCATGAACGAAACAAGCCTCACTTTAGAGAAGGTTGGATTGCGTTTCGTGTTAGACCAGGAACTGCAACTGGCAGCCATTTTAGAAAACACCGCCTTGGCAATTTTAATATTCGACGTGCAGGCAAATCTATTGTTTGCGAGCCCCGCCGGACAAAAACTATTTGATGACCGGGGGCCAAAACTCGGGCAGAAACTTTCAGCGGATTCGGGCTATGAGTCTTTGTGTCAATTGCTGGACAAAGCAATATGCTCGCAAGATTCCCTCGTTGGAGAGATCATTTGGCCCGACAAACGCATCTTCTCAGCAGAGATTAGTTGCGTTCAGGCAGGCAGCTATGCAGTTGTTTTATACGATGTATCACGTTTCAAAGAACGCGAAAAAATGAAGGACGGATTTTTCGCAACTGCAGTGCACGACCTGAGAAGTCCGATTACTTCGATCATCGGATTTAGTCACCTGACCAAGGCGACCGGATCGCTTAACGCGCATCAAAACGAATTTGTACAACAAATTCAGCATGCGGCTGTCCATATGAGCGAACTGCTGGAAGACATACTGTATCTGACAAAATTTGATCTGGACGCAGAGTCGAAAAAGGTTGCAGTAGATATCTCCCAATCGCTTTTTGAGATCGCCGGCGAATTTCAACCTCAAGCCGCATTAAAGAGACAGCGGCTCGCGTTAGAGAAAACAGAGCCTCAGATAACTGTGCTTGGTAATGAATCACAACTACGTCGGGTGCTGCGAAATTTAATTGGAAACGCTGTCAAATATACACCTGAGGGAGGCATAATCACGCTTTCCCTGGAACTTGAATCAAACCTGGCGAAGATCAACGTCAAAGATACGGGTTATGGCATTCCATCTATCGATCTGCCACATATCTTCGACCGCTTCTATCGTGTCCGCAATAACGGACACAATGACATTCAAGGCACTGGTTTGGGACTGGCTATTGTGAAATCAATTATCGAAGGACATCAAGGAACGATTGATGTGCAGAGTGAGCCGGGCAAAGGTAGTTGTTTTACCGTTACTCTGCCGTGCTCGTACATGAAAGAGCTTTCCCCAATTGTATTACAGCAAGAACAGGAGACCGCATAAACATGAAAAATATGTTTTCCAAATCTGGAAAAAACGATGCATCTCAAGACGATAAAGCAGAAACTCTAAAGTCTCTTCCTGAATCGCGTCGTAAGACTCGTTTCAACCTGCGGATCAAATTGCCAGTTGTGGCCATCAGTCTTTTGGCTTTAGCATTTCTGGGGTTAACGATTATCAGCGTGAGTGTTTCCCGATTGACTTTGATGAAAACGCTCGAGAGCAACCTGCAAACAGAGGCATCCCTGCAAGCTGAAAGCATTCGATCGCACTTGACTTGGACGCGAAGCATGGCGATTGATCTGAGTACAGTCGCGGCGTCTATGAATCTCGATGAAGAAGAAAGTAAGCAGGTGATCGCGCACATGCTCTCTCAAAACGAGCAAGTGGTCGGCTCCGCAATTGCCTATGAGCCTTATCGATTCAAACCTGATGTACTCTACTGGGCGCCTTATTACAATCGCACAGCTAGTGGTTCATTACAGTTTACCCAGCTTGGTACACCTGAAAACAATTATCCTTCACAGGATTGGTATAACCTTGCTAAGGAGGCCAATGGGATCATTTTATCTCCCCCTTACTTCGATACAGGTGGTGCAAAGATTTGGATGGTGACTTGGAGTGTGCCATTTCATGATGCTTCAGGAAAATTAAAAGGCGTTGCGACAACGGACATCGCCTTCTCACAGACCCAGGATATTGTGCGACAAATCGCAGTGGGAAAGTACGGTTATGCATTCTTGATAGATAAGGATGGGGTGATCTTAGGTATCGGTGATCAGGGTGGTCAATATAACATCATGGAAGATCATCTGATGATTCCTAACCCTTCGGAGCAAGAATCCTCCTGGAATAATGTAATCAAACAAATGATTGCCGGCCAGTCGGGGTTTGCAAACGTCATAGATCCTCAAGGCAATTCGATGTTTGTGGAGTACCAACCCATCGGCATGAACACCGGTTGGTCGTTAGGGCTTGCCTATCCCCAGAAAGAACTTTTCCAACCGGCGGTTCAGTTACAGAACAATCTCATTTTGTTATCTGTCATCGTATTGGTTGTTGCAAGCGTAGCGCTGTTCCTGTTCTCACTATCCATTACGCGTCCACTTCGAGAGATTGCCACGTGGGCTAGTTCGGTTTCCCAAAGAGATGATAGTCCTAGTTTCGATGAGGTAGTGAGTCCGTTGAATATTCACACAAATGATGAAATTGAAGATCTTGCTGAGACCTTTAATCAAATGCGTCAGGAATTAAGACAGGCCTTCAGCACGTTGGAACAGCGCGTCGCCGAACGCACCCAAGCACTGACCACCGTGGCGGAAGTCAGTACAACTGCATCTACCATTCTGGAAACAGATAGGCTCTTACAACAAGTTGTGGACCTGGCAAAAGAACGTTTTGCTTTCTACCATGCCCATATCTATCTGTTGAATGAAGCAGGCGATACGCTCGTGCTAGCGTCCGGTGCAGGCAAAGTCGGACGCCAGATGGTCGCTGAAGGTCGCTCGATTCCACTTGACCGTGAGCAATCACTGGTTGCCCGCGCTGCACGCGAGAAAAAAGGTGTCACCGTCAATGATGTAACCCAAACACCAGACTTCCTCCCCAACCCATTACTACCGGACACACACTCCGAGATGGCAGTGCCAATGATGATCGGTGAACACGTGATCGGTGTTTTGGATGTGCAATCGGAGGTTGTCGGACGCTTTACAGAAGCAGATGTCGCGGTTCAAACTACGCTGGCATCACAGATTGCAACTGCCATCCAAAATTCACGTTCCTTCGCTGAAATCCAGCGCAGCCAGGCTCAATTAGCGGAAGCGCTGACTATTTCCCGCCTTGGCAACTGGGAATACGATGTAGATAAAGACATCTTTACTTTCAATGACCAGTTCTATTCCATTTTTCGTACTACAGCGGAAAAGGTGGGTGGGTACAAACTATCTTCTGCTGAGTATTCTAGGAATTTTGTTCACCCGGATGATGCAGCACTCGTAGGGGCCGAGATCGGGAAAGCTCTCGAAGCCAAAGAGCGTTATTACCGAGCTACTTTGGAACACCGCATCCTTTTTGAGAATGGCGAAACCGGCTATATCTCTGTTAATGTCAATGTGGAACGGGATGAGAATGGAAAGATTATTCGCTGGTACGGTGCGAATCAGGATATTACGGAACGCCGCCACTTGGAGGAATTGATCCGTAAGCGCGCCGTCGAGCAGGAAGCGATCAACCTCATCACCCAGAAGATTCAGAGCGCAATCACGGTGGAAGAGGCGCTGCAAGTGGCGGCACGCGAAGTGGGGCACGTGCTTGGCGGTCGGGAAACCATCGTGGCTATTGAACCACCCGCGTTAACGATGGATGGCAACGAGAATTAGCGAGTTGAACATGTTCAACCTTTAGGAGCACTTCCATGGATAAAAACAAACAGACTTCCCACCAGGTAACGAACAGCGACATTACGCCCATCCAATTTTGGGGCAATATTGTCATCGCCGCACTGGGGTTATTGGCGAATATCGTACTGTTGCGAACTGCCTTTCAACTACCTGATGCAACGATTTCTTATGTGGCCAGAGCATTTCACTCTTTAGTCATTCTCGCTACATCTCTCGTGATCCTGTTGACCGTTCGTGGTCACCAGAAATCCGGCGCCCAGGTTGTATTTTATACAGCCATCGGATTGTTTGCATCCGGGTCATTCCTTTATGCGGAAAGTATCTTTTCCGCATCCTTCTCACTCTTGGTCATTGCGACAATCATAATCTCCCAACTGTTACCCAAAGAATCAAGGCGCAGATCGATTGTCATGACCGGGGTCGCATTGCTGATCATACTGACGGCCGCATGGATCAATCCTTCCTGGCGGTTACCAGCCCGTACAGCCGCTGGAGCGGGGTTGGCAGCCTCCATCCTCTTTGCGCTCATTCTTACCGGCATCACTATTCGCCTGTCGTGGAACAGGATCATTTCCAGCATCAGGATCCAAATCACGCTCTTAACGGGCTTACTTGTAGTAATCATGTCCGGCGTGCTGGTCACTTATTCCATCATAACAAGCAGGCAAGCTGCCATTGCTTCAGCAGAGACAGAGGCGCTTGCTATCGCCGAGGCACACGCCGAGAATGTCCAAAACCAGGTCGCTCCGGCATTGGATGCGGCGCGAACACTGGCGTACAGCCTCGGGATTGGGAAGGATGCGGTTCATCCAGGGCATTTGACACGTAATCAGGCAAATGCCATATTAAGGAGAGTTGCTGAGGAGAATCCTACTTTCCTAGGCACTTGGACAATATGGGAGCCAAATGCCTTCGATGGGCTGGATGCCCAATTTGCCAATACTCCCCTTCATGACAGCACCGGGCGATTTATTCCCTATTGGGTGCGGGTAAATGACTCTGTCCGCGGCGAAGCAATCAGAGATTATGAGACAGCCGGTCTCAACGATTTCTATAACCTCCCCAGGCAATCAAAGCAAGAAACCATCATTCCCCCTTTCTTCTATGAGGTCGGCGGAGAGGATGTTTTGATGACATCGCTGGTGGTTCCTATCATGGAAAACGACCGCTTTTACGGCGTTGTAGGCGTGGATCTTAAAATCGATTTTTTACAGAGCATCGTTGACGAAATCGACCTGTATAACGGAACAGCCACGGCTGTGCTTTTGACCGACACCGGCACATTGGTCGCCGTTCGTAATCAGCCAGATCAGGTGCTTCAACCGGCAAATTTGATATACCCGGATCTCGAGCAAATCCTGCCACGGATTGCGGCCGGCGAAACCTTCACCAGCCTGAGTCCGGATGGACAATACCTGCGGGTATTTGCTCCTGTGGGAGTCGGTGAAACCGGCTTGCACTCATCGCTTGGACTGATCATTCCATTTTCTGCAATCACCGCTCCAGCCATAGAATCGGCGTTCCGGGAGGTCCTGATCAGCCTGGGCATCATCGTACTTTCTCTTTTCGTGCTGTGGTACCTTACCGGACAACTTGTACGTCCGGTCATTGACCTGACAGCAGTAGCCAATACGATTTCAGCCGGAAACCTGAATGCTGTTGCCGATGTAAAAGCGTCAAATGAAACCGGCATCCTTGCCAGAGCCTTCAATTCCATGACGTCCCAGTTGCGCAATATGCTCGACACACTCGAGCAGCGCGTCGCCGTCCGCACCCGGGATCTGGCAACCGTTGCAGAAGTAGGCACCGCGACCGCCACCATCCTCGACTCCAAAATGCTGTTACAGGAAGTCGTCGACCTCACCAAGGAACGGTTCGGACTGTATCACGCTCATATCTACCTGTTGGATGATGAGAGTAAGAATCTGGTCCTGGCCGCGGGCGCAGGAGAAGCCGGACGCGCCATGGTAGCCGAGGGGCGCTCGATCCCTCTGGACCGGGAGCAGTCTCTCGTTGCCCGCGCTGCGCGCGAACGAAAAGGCGTGATTGTCAACGATGTAACCCAGGCGCCTGATTTTCTTCCCAATCCCCTGCTACCCAATACACGTTCCGAGTCGGCTGTACCGATGATCGTCGGTGGCAATGTAATCGGGGTACTCGATATCCAATCTGACGAGGTTGGGCGCTTTACGGACGCGGACGTCTCGGTCGGGACTACGCTGGCGTCCCTCGTAGCAACATCCATTCAGAACGTGCGCGCATTTGAACGATCACAGAAACAGGCTGAACTGGAGTCGTTGGTCAATACCATCGGTCAAAAAATACAGCGGGCAACCTCCATTGAAGAAACCCTGAAGGTTGGTATTCGCGAACTGGGACTGGTGCTCGGCGCACCTCAGGTAAGCGCCAGCATTTCCCGGCGCGATGATAACCGCAATTTGACTGATATGAATTAAACATGGTCTCTGAATTACGACAGGAGCACAAACATGGATAAGAGCATACATATTCCACAACAGGCAACCGACAGCGAAACTACCCCTGTCAAGTTTTGGGGCAACATTGCCCTGAGCGTATTAATTATATTGGCTAACATAGCATTACTGCGAAACATCCTTCAAGTGCCTAAAACGACGACTTCCTACATAGCGATGGCTGTTCATGTTTTGGTTATTATCGCTGGATTCGCCGTGATCCTGTCGACACTCCGCGGTCAACAGAAAATGGGCGCCCAGATCGTGTTTTATACGGCAATCGTGCTGTTTGCATCTGGACCATTCCTGTATACCGGAAGAGCCTTAACTGCGACTTTCTCGCTTATAACTGTCTCGGCTATCACGATCACTCAGCTATTGCCTAAAGAATTAAGGCGCAGATCGATTGTCATTGCCGGGGTGGCATTAATGATCATGTGGATGATCGAATGGATTACCCCCTCATGGCGGCTAACAAGTGCTGTCAGCAATGTAGGTTGGGCGTCCTCCATCCTCTTTGCGCTCATTCTTGGCGTCATCGTTATTCATCAGGCATGGGGCGGAAATATCCGCGTCAAGATCGTGACTTCGTACACTGTGATTGCTTTGATCTCTGTGGTTGCAGTGGGGGCAATTGTGTATTTCAGTTATCGCAATCAGATACGCGAGGATATGCGCCAGCGTATGCTCAACATAGTCAGTCTGGTAGCCATGAATCAGAATGGGGATTTGCATTCAACTATTCAAGGTCCTGAGAATGCAGAGGATAAAGCGCACGTGGATATATTGGCTCAAAATGTTGACTACTTGGCAACCGATCCCGACCTGAAGTACATCTATACCATGCGCAAGAATGAACAGGGGCAGATTTATTTCGTCATTAACGCCCGGCAGGGTGGCGAGCCAGGCGATCCCATCGGAACGATGTATAACGAGCCGAGCGAACTGCTGCGCATGCATTTTGACACGCTCAGTGAACCGGTTGTTGAAGAAGATATTTACACAGACACATATGGTTCAGTTCTCCCTGCCTATGCCCCGTTCTATCGTTCGGATGGTACGCGGGAAGGCATCATTGGTGTGGATATTGACGCGGAAAAGGTTCTCGCCGCGGAACGGGCGGTTTTCTTCCGGATACTTGCGACGACTCTGGTAGCGATGGTCATCGTTACATTGATCGGTCTATGGTTGGGGAACACATTTGCCGCGCCGGTCATCAACCTGTCACGCGCCACTCAAAAGATTATCGAAGGCGACTTGAATGCACGGGCAACAGTCGAATCCGCAGACGAGGTCGGTGACCTGGCAAAGGCTTTCAACCAAATGACATCCCAATTGCAGGAAACCCTACAGGGATTGGAGCAACATGTTGCGGAACGCACCCGCCATTTGGTGCTTGCTGCAGGGGTGGGTCGCGCGGTCTCACAAGTTCGTGATCTGGATGTCCTGTTGACGGACGCCTGTGAACTCATTTTGAAAGAATTCGATCTGTATTATGTGCAGGTGTATCTGACCGATGCCAGCGCGTCAACCCTTAAGCTCGAGGCCGGTACCGGAATGGTGGGCGCACAATTGCTCAAACGCGGCCACAGACTGCCGCTCCATACCGGCTCGATCAACGGGCGCGCGGCAGTCGAGAAACATTCCGTGGTGATCTCCGATACCGCACGGAGCGCCACATTCCGCCAAAACCCCTTGTTGCCCGAAACACGTGGTGAAATGGCTGTGCCTTTGATTGTGGCAGACAAGGTGGTGGGTGTGCTCGATATGCAGAGCAGGGAAGCTGGCGTGTTGAATGAGGAAGTCTTGCCCGCCTTTGAAGCATTAGCGGGGCAACTGGCGGTGGCGATCCAGAATGCAAACCTGTTGAAGGAAGCCAATGAGGCGCGCGCTGAAGTAGAAAAGCAGGCCCGGCGTCTGGCACGTACGAACTGGAATGAATATCTTGATGCAATTCACAAGCCGGAAGAGATAGGTTTTGTATTTGGCCAAGATGAAGTAATCCCGCTTGTGCGATTAAATGAATTTCAGGTCGACGAGAACACGATCTCATCACCCATTTCCGTTACCGGTGAGCCGCTTGGGTCTTTGACCGTTCAAATAGGTGACCCCTCTCGCAAGGATCAGGCGATTGAATTGGTCAAAATCATTGCACAACAGATGGCACAGCAGATCGAGAATCTGCGCCTGATCGAAAGTGCCGAACGCTATCGCCATAAAGCAGAGTTGGCTGTCCGCCGCACCATGTTGGAAGGCTGGCAACAATTCGTGGAGAGCCGGAAACGGGGAAAGGTTGCCTATAGATATGACACTCATGAAGTCCAGCCGGTCAGTCAGGACCCTGAATCTGCTAGTCTGACTCTCCCGATCAAGACACGCGATCAAGCCATCGGCAAAGTCTCCATCCTAGGTTCGGAAGTGCCGGACAGCGCTTCACTGGAAATTGTGAACACTGTTATGGAACGTCTCGGTGATCACGTCGAAAGCTTGCGGCAGTATGGCCAGGCTCGGAACGCGCTGGCGCAATCGGAAAAATTGTTCGATGCCAGCAGTCAAATAAGTCAGGCAACAGGTTTGCAGGAATTGGTTGCCGCTGTCGTTACAACATTAGAGATTCCTGCCGCCAATCGTGCGCTCCTCACAACCTTTCAGTATGGATCATCCGGCGAGATCGAAGAATTGACGATCATTGGCAATTGGTGGAACGGGACCGGTCATGAAGTCACTCCGGTTGGAACGCGCTACTCGCGTGACGTGATGCAGGTCATGCCAATGTTCATCAGTCCCACACCGGTCTTCTTCGACGACGTATTCAATGACGAGCGGGTGGATCCCACGACAATGGAACAGGTGGCCAAGAGGTTAAATCTGCGTACTATTGCTGTTCTGCCACTGTATAGCGCTAATCAACAGATCGGCGCGCTCGTTCTGGAAGGCGAAGAACCTCATACATTCACACAAGAAGAAATCCGCTTGTTCAGTTCTCTTGCCCCGCAGATTGCTACGGCTGTCGAAAACCGGCGCCAATATGAAATGGCACAACGCCAGGCGCAGCGCGAAGCCATGTTGAACGCCATCGGCCAAAAGATCCAGAGCGCCACCTCTGTGGAGGCGGTGCTGCAAATCGCGGCTCGTGAACTGGGACGAGCCCTGGATGCATCCAAAGCGATTGCGCAATTGGGCGTGTTCAAGAGAAATGGCGGCAACGGCAATAACGAGAATGGTTACCATTCATAGATGCGCTCATTGGATTCTCTAGCGGAGATACTGATCCATGAACAATAGACAGGAACGGGAACGTCTTGAAGAACTCTTCAAGAATCTTGAACGACTGAAGGCAGGCGCTCCGGGTGATGTCCCCGCGGTATCACTTGGAGCGGAGCAATCCGGTGGACATCTGCCTGAACCGAAGAAACCGATTCAAGAGGAAAGCGTCCCCCGGTCAAGCGAAGGACATAATCCGGGTGTTGTCAGGGAACCCTCACATGGCCGCAATTCAAACCTGAGTTTATATGAAAAGGAGCGGACAGGTTTCTCTTTCACAGATGGGCGATTGATGGCTGTTGACGATCCAGTTTCCACATTGGCCGGTCAAAACATCCTCACTGCGCCGCTTGTGATCGGTAGTGATGTCATTGGCGAAGTACAGATCACCCCCCGCCCCGACCGGCAGCCGAAGGGTTATGAGACGCAGTTGATGGAAGCAGTGGCTAAACAGGCTTCCGTGCAGATCCAAAACCTGAAACTGCTCGCCGAGGCGGAACGATCCCGCGCCGAGGCAGAAGCAGCCACCCGCCGTTTTGTCCACGAAGGCTGGGATTCCTATCTGGATGCCATCCAACGCCAGGAACGCATCGGTTACATCTATGATCAATCCTCCGTGTCTCCTCACCATGACGATCTTCACCCTGCGGAGGGAATTCAAGTCCCTGTCAAAATCGTGGATGAGCAAGTCGGCTTAGTATATGTTGAACCCAATTCCACCGATTCGCTCTCCCAATCTGATACGGCATTGATCAAGGCAGTTGCAGACCAGGTAGCGCAGCAGGTGGAAAACATCCGCCTGCTGGCAGAGGCGTCGCGTGCCCGCGCAGCAGCAGAAGAAATGATGCGTCGCTTGACACAAGAGAACTGGCAAAACTACGCGTCCGACCATGCAGAATCCGGATTTGCCTTTGTCTATGATGCTTTGCAGGTGATTTCACTTGATGAGCCGCTAGTGGAAACTGAGCTGGATCTTGTTAATCCATTGACAGTTCAAGGGGAGGTGATCGGGCATTTAGGTATTACGCGTACGCGTGAGTTATCCCCTGAAGATGTCCACCTCGCGACGGCACTTGCCTCCCAAGTCAGCATTCACTTGGAAACCCTGCGCCTTACAGAGGAACTCCAGAAACGAGCTTTGGAATTGCAGGAACTGGACAGACTCAAGAACGCTTTCCTCGCCAACATGTCACATGAACTGCGCACGCCGCTGAATTCCATCCTTGGCTTTACAGATGTGATGTTGGAAGGACTGGATGGTGAACTAACCGAATATATGGAGACTGACCTGCGTCTCATCCAAAAGAATGGTCAGCACCTGCTGCACCTTATCAACGATGTTCTGGATATGGCGAAGATCGAATCAGGGCGCATGAACCTGCATCCCGAGACCTTCAAAGTCCATGGCATTTTGGAAGAGGTTTGCAGCATTACCTCCTCACTCGCGAGCGAAAAGAATATTTCCCTCTTCATCGAGGATAACTCGGATCGGGATATCGAGATTTACGCAGATAACACACGCGTGCGGCAAATCATGATCAACCTTGTGAACAATGCAATCAAATTTACCGAACAGGGGCGAATCGCTATTAGTGTGAAACCAGTTGATGGCGCTCGTGTATTGATTACCATCAAGGATACCGGTATCGGCATCCCACCGGACAAGCTTGATCTTATCTTTCAGGAGTTTACTCAGGTCGATTCTTCCACCACACGTAAAGTTGGCGGAACGGGCTTGGGCTTGCCAATCAGCCGACGCTTGGCGGAAATGCATGGTGGTCGTCTGTGGGCAGAAAGCACCGGCATTGAAGGGGAAGGCTCCACATTTTTTGTAGAATTGCCAGTGGAAGCCCGCATCACAGAGATCGTGGAAGCGCAGGAGAAACAAAATGGCAACGCCGAAATATCTTGAGTGTAACCTTTGCGGTCACCATCAGCCCTATGAACCTTTTGTCCCTGCCATCTGCAAACGTTGCGATTCGCAGTGGCTGGAAGCTCGCTACGATTACGACGCCTTCAAGCGCGAGATCCTGCGTGGGCTCCCAAACCGCCCCTCCAACATGTGGCGCTATCAGGATGTCTTACCGCTGAACCATCCCACCAACTTGGACCTCTACCCCGCTGGCGGAACGCCGCTATGGCTCTCACAACACTTCACACCAGACCTTGGGCATGCTTCCGTTTTCATCAAGGATGAACGCTACGGTCCAACATCCTCCTTCAAAGACCGCCAGGCGGCTGGTGCAGTCGCAGTGATGCTTGAAAACGGAGTCAAGGAAGCAGTCATCGCATCCACCGGCAACGCGGCAGTGGCATATGCTGCGGCGTGTGCCCGGGCTGGAATTAAACTATGGGTTTTCATGACCAGTCTCGTTCCCCAGGAAAAACTGCGGGAAGCAGCGCTCTTCGGCGCGGAGGTCATTCGAGTTAGCGGCAATTACGATCAAACAAAGCAAATCGCAGCACAATTCGCCCAGCGGCGGAACTTACTTCTTGATCGTGGCGCGACATCCATCCCGGCGCGTGAATCGATGAAGACGATTGCGTATGAAATCGTGGAACAGCTCGGATGGAATTCCCCTGATTGGTACATTCAGGCGGTTAGCGGCGGCTTGGGACCTTTAGGTGTCTATCAGGGTTTCAAAGAACTTTTCAACATGGGGCTGATCAACAAGATTCCCAAATTGGGAGTCATCCAGGCTGAGGGCTGCTCGCCAATGGTCAAAGCCTTCAAGGCAGGCAAAGATATAGCGGAAGCAATGATCCCTGAAACAAGCATCATTATTCTTTCCACCGGTGACCCAGGCAAATCCTACACCTATCTATGGAATCTCACACAGCAATATGGTGGGGCTATGGATTCAGTGACAGATGCGCAAGCCTTCGCTGCGATGAGGTCGCTTGCCAAAAGCGAAGGCATGGCTGTCGAACCAGCCACCGCTGTCGCCTTTGCAGGAACCGAGAAGTTGATCCGTAATGGCACGATCAAACCTGACGAAATGGTTGTTGTCAATTGCACAGGCCACACCTTCCCGGTGGAGAAGCATGTTCTTGGAGATCAATGGGCAGTGGATGTCCACTTGAGCAAGGATCAGACCTCTGCTCCGCGTGAGGGCATTCAGGCAGCGCTCGAAAATCTGGATGAGAAGACAAAAACTGTTCTACTCGTTGATGACAATTCCGATGATGCTTTGTTAATTCGACGCTTGCTGGAAGGTCGCAAGTTATACCGGGTCTTTGATGCCAGAGACGGCTGGGAAGGATTGTCATTGGCGCGTCAAAAATTACCGGATCTCATTGTCGCGGATCTCACCATGCCCGGTATTGACGGGTTTGGCTTGGTTGAGGAATTGAAACTCGACCCGCGCACCAGGCACATTCCGATTGTTGTTGTGAGTGCCAAGGATATTACACCCGATGAACGCAAACGGTTGAATGGTCACATCGAAGCCGTGTACCAAAAAGGCTCACTACCTACACGGAAATTTGTGGACCAGGTAATCCATGTGATCGAGGAAGCGAATGACGCTCAAGAAGGTGGAAAATGAATCCCTCTATACTGTGCATAGAAGATCATCTCGATAATATGATGCTAGTCCGACGCCTGTTTCCCGTGGGCCGTTATAACCTGATCGAAGCCAAGAATGGCGTGCAGGGACTCTCCATTGCAGACAGCCAACACCTAGATCTGATTCTTCTGGATATAAACCTTCCTGACATTGATGGATACGAAATCACCCGTCGTATTCGGTCCAGCGCAAAAGCTGAACTGGCGCAAATACCGATCATTGTCGTAACTGCCAATGCCATGAAAGGTGATGCACAAAAGGCGCTGGATGCAGGTTGTGACGTTTATCTGTCCAAGCCGATCAATATTATTGAGCTTATCGAAACGGTGGATGCCTTTGTGGGCAAGGAAAGACAAAGAGGCAGCGCATGACACATAATGTTCTATACATCGAGGATAATCCAGATAATATGATGTTGGTACAGCGCGCCCTGGAAGCCCGCGGCTATCACTTACTAAAAGCCATGAAAGGGTTGGATGGTGTTGCTACTGCCGAGAAAGAACAGGTTGATTTAATCTTGTTGGATATCAATCTTCCTGATATCGATGGGTATGAGGTAGCACGGCGTTTGCGGTCCAGTGCAAAGCCCGAGCTCACAAGAATACCGATTATTGCTGTAACGGCGAACGCCCTCAAGGGGGACGCTCAAAAGGCGCTGGATGCTGGCTGTGATGTATATATGTCAAAGCCCATCAATATCCGCGAATTGTGGGCGCGGGTAGCTGCATTCCTCGACACGCCCTAAACTGCATGTCGATACTCCAAAAGTGGGGATTCAAAAAATCAAGAGGGGGGTGAGTCTTTTTCCCGGTAGTCGATGAAGAAATCTCAGCGGAAATTTTGCATTTGGGGTTACACCTGCAACATATGAATTAGTGTCATCGAACATATAGCAAAGCTGGCTAACAAGAATTGACGTTATGAACTTAGCATCCACCCAACTGCAGACTGAATGCGCACAGGGACACCATCTATCTGAAAATCCTTCCCATTGGCATCGGTCAAAATAAGAGCGTCCTTCGGCTTCAAGACTTGAATGGCATCCTGCAATGCCCGTACCTCCCTCTCGCGCGTGGGAGCATTGTTCAGGTTTTGAGTCACTTGAATGAACTGGCGGGTTTCAGGCAGGTAGAAATCCGCCTCGTATCCACCGGGTGATGAGAAATAGTCGAGCGCCATGCTCTTGATCTGATCTTATATCTAACGAGATGTCCAAAGGTTTTCACTCGTAATGAAATAATGTTGCGAAATGTATTCAGTGTCAATGAAAACTATTTTGGCAGAAAAAGAATTTTGAAGGGGATATCGATATGTACTTCTCTCAACCCGATAGACCTCAGGTAGTCACGAATCCAACTTATATTTCTTCTGATAAAGAGAAACAAAAAAACCATGAAGCCTACAATATGGAATTGATTTCTGAGTTCACATACTCCGGACCTCATGGTTTGCGTTATAGGCAAGCCGTGAGGTCTATAATCCTGTCGGGAATAACTATACTCACAGCCTCACGGATAAGAGCCTTGTGGACCACGGGTTCAAATCCCCAGATTCGCAGCCTATTTAAGACCACATGGCTAGCTCAAAAGGCTAGCCATGTGGTCTCTAGTCGGGGTGCCGGGATTTGAACCCGGGACCTCACGGACCCGAACCGTGCGCTCTACCGGTCTGAGCCACACCCCGATGGTGTCACTTTCAAAGCGTGCGAATTATACCATTGCAGTTCGTTTTGGCAAGTCGTCAGGGGTTCAACAGAATTTCCTGGCTGTACACATAGAACGGACCTGAAATACGGTCATCCTCTTGTCGAATGGACAGACGTGCCAGCGTGGGCCCGCTCACCTTGTATGGAATTTCGGTCTCGAACAACTGCGGCTGAATGCCGTTCACGGTGACGATGCGCAGGCTAATGGATTGTCCATCCGGTCCGAGCAACTCGAAGATGATCGGTTGAAGATTGAAGGGCCACACATCCCCCCGCACGGTTAGGACGCCGCCGAACGCTGGCTCCGATAAACGAGGGCTGAACACCCCGACCGCCTCGAACGGATTTCCCGCTGGGGTGATCTCATTGCTCCCTGAAGAGATCATCAGCACATGGACAGAATTCAGCGCAACGATCCGCCCCGCTTTGTCTGTGGTGCTGACCGTCACACGCCCCAGTTCGCCCGCTCCGAGGATCTCGAACGGGATCTTGATCAATTGGTAACTTCCGGTTGGGTTCGGTATGACCCGTTTCAGTTCTCGCGACATCAATCTTCCATCCTCCCCGTACAGGTCGATCTGCACGGTGGAACTGTCACCGGAGATAACATCCATTTTTAACTGGATGGGCGAAACCACCTTGGACATTGGCCCCGGCGCAAGGATTTGAATTGCGGCGCGTTTGTGTTCCGGGATGGCTGTGGAGGTGGAGGTTGGCAGGGGAGTCGCAGTCAGAGCGGGCGGCGCGGTGAACGTCGGCTCGAGAGACGCGACAGGCGACTCGGTGGGGATCGAAGCGTTGGCGGTCTCCGTCGCGGCAACGAGCGCGCCCTCCGCAGTCATGGCGATGATTGTCGGCAGGTATTCGGGCGGATATGGCGTTGGGATGGGAGGCGCGGTCGGGGAGGCGCAGCCAGCCAACAATCCAAGCAGAAAGGCGTAAAGGAGCAGGGTTCTTTTCATGCGAAGAGATTCATCAACAAGTCCAACAAGTCATCATTGGACTTGTTGGACTTGCAAGTTCGTTTTCTGTGAATATGGTTGTTACAGTCCGTAGATCTCGCCGTATTTCTTCGTCAGGTAATGGATGTAAGGCTCCGGGGTGATTTTCGAGCCGGTGACCTTCTGCACAAGGTCTTGCGGGTCGTATTTGTGCCCATGGACGTGAACTTTCTCGCGCAGCCAGCCGAGCAATGCGTCGAACTTGCCCTTGCGGAGTTGGTCATCGAGGTCGCGGATATCCTTTTTGAGCTTCTCCCACAATTGCACGGAGACAAGATTACCGAGCGCATATGTGGAAAAATATCCGATCGCGCCGCCGGACCAATGGATGTCCTGTAAAACGCCCTTGGCATCGTTGGGCGGCGTGATGCCGAGGTATTCCTGCATCTTGGCATTCCATAATTCGGGCAGGTCCTTAATGGCAACCCTGCCTTCGACCATCGCAATCTCCAATTCGAGGCGAAGCATGATGTGCAGGTTATATGTGGCTTCGTCGGCGTTCACGCGGATCAGCGACGGCTCGACCTTGTTGATGGCTTTGTAGAAGGTCTTCAGGCTGACGCCGTCCAGTTGCGATGGGAAGGTCTTCTTGAGCGCCGGGAAGAAATGCTCCCAGAACGGGAGGGACCGACCAACGAGGTTTTCCCACATGCGCGATTGAGACTCGTGTACCGCCAATGATGTGCCGCCTCCAAGCGGTGTGCGCTCATACGCCGGGTTGATGCCCTGCTCGTACATGGCGTGACCCGATTCGTGCATGGTGCTGAATAACACCGCCATCGGATTATCCTTTTCGAAGCGGGTGGTAATACGGACATCATTTACGCTGAACGCCGTCTCGAAGGGATGCGGGGCTTTGTCCTGCCTGCCGCGTTTCCAATCGTAACCAAATTTGGAGATGATCCCTTCCCCGAAAGCCAGCAGTTTGGCTTCATTGTATTTCTTGAACAGAAAATCGTCCCTGACCTGCCTGCTGGATGTGATGGCTTTGATCAATTCCACCTGTTTGGGGCGCAGGGCGTTGAAGATGGCTTTCACCTCTTCGGTCTTCATTCCGGGTTCATAATCGTCCAGCAAAGTATCATAAGGATGGTCGGCAGGCGGGAAGAAGGAAATATATTTCTTGACCAGTTCGACCACTCTTTCAAGATGCGGCTGGAAGATGGAAAAGTTCGATTTTGCTTTCGCTTCCACCCACGCCTCGAACGCCTTCGTGGAAACAATGGCTTGTTCGGCAACGAACTCCGGCGGGACGCGCTTCGACTTGTCGTAGTTTCGCGCAGCCACCCGGATCATGGCGGCTTCGTCGGAAGCCGGGTCGGCACTCGCGAATTCAGCCTTCAAGTCTTCGAGCAATCTGCCAACTTCGTCGGAGGTGAATTTTTCCTGTGCAATCTTGCTGAGCGTGGCAAGCTGTTGCCCGCGCGCCTCGCCACCCATCGGCGGCATGTTTACCTGTTGATCCCAGCTTAAGACAGATGCGGCTTTGCCGAGATCAGATACCTCGCCGAGCAATTCCTTCAGTTGATTCAGTTTTTCAGACATGTAGTTACTCCAGACGGCGCCCTTGCCGCCGGAAACGGCGGCGGGAGCCGGAATTAGTTGACTTTCCAACGCAATGGTTTATTCTGCAAAGCGGACAGGATCTCGACGGCGATATCCACCGCCGCGCGGGACTGCGCCTCTGCCGTCTGCGCCCCAATGTGCGGGGTGCCGATCACGCGTGGATGTGAGATGAGTTCCGTTAAACCGTGCGGCTCTTGCGCGAAAACATCCAACGCGGCGCCCGCCACCTTTCCGCTGTTCAACGCGTCGAGCAGCGCGGCTTCGTCGATGATGCCGCCGCGCGCCGTGCTGACGATCCGTACGCCATCCTTCATCTGCGAAAATGCCAGCGGACCGATGAGGTCGCGCGTATGCACAGTGTACGGTAGATGGAGGGAGATGTAATCGGACCAGGCATAGAGGTCCTGGATGGAAACCGGTTCCGCGCCGCGTTCCCTGATCTGATCCTCCGTGACCTGCGGGTTGTAGGCAATGACATTCATCCCGAACGCGGCGGCGTACTTCCCGACCTGCGTGCCGATGCGACCCATGCCGATGATGCCGAGGGTCTTGCCGTTCAGTTCCATCCCCTCAAGTTCCTTCTTGAGCCATTTGCCCTGCTTCATGGCGCCATCTGCACGCGGGATGTCGCGGGCGAGCGAGAGCATGAGACCGAAGGTCAGTTCGGCGACCGCTACCGTGGTGGACATGGGGGTATTGACCACAACGATGCCGCGTTTCTTCGCGGCTTCGAGGTCAATGTTGTCCACGCCGACGCCGGCGCGTCCGATCGCTTTCAGGCGGGCGGCGGCTTCGATAACGGAGGCAGTCACCTTCGTCCGGCCTCGAACGATGAGCGCGTCGTATTCCGGGATAACCCGAAGCAGGTCGCCCGCCGAAATATCGTTGCGGTCGTCCACCGTCGCCGATTCACGTAAAATGGACTGGCCTTTTTCATCCAGTCCGTCGGAGATAAGAATTTTTGGATTTGACATGGCGTCTATTTTAACGCAAAAGGAGCGGAGTGCCCCGCTCCTTAAGGATTATTCGTAGCGAAGCGCCTCCACCGGTTCGAGGTTCGCCGCCCGGTTTGCCGGGTAGATTCCGAAGAACAGACCGACCGCCGCCGAGAAGATGGTGGCGAGCAGGACCGCATCCAGTCCCACCACGGGGGTGAAGGCGGTACCGCTGGCTTCAGCGACGCGCCCGACGATGAAGGAAATCAACCAACCGAACAGGATGCCGATGATGCCGCCGATCAGACTCAACAGCGATGATTCGGTCAGAAATTGCGTGAGGATGTCGCGTTTGCGCGCGCCAAGCGCTTTGCGCAGGCCGATCTCGCGTGTGCGTTCCGTTACCGAGACGAGCATGATGTTCATGATGCCGATACCGCCCACCAGCAGTGAAATGCCTGCAATGCCGCCAAGGAAGATCGTGAGAATACCCGTGATGGACTGGAACGTGGATAACAAATCCTGTTGGGTGAAAATGGTAAAGTCGTCCGCGCCGACGGGCGTGCGGTGGCGTGTCCGCAAAATGGACGCGATCTCTTCCGATGCCTGCGTCACCACATCGCCGCTGACCGCCTGCACAAAGATAATATCCACGCGGTCATTGGTGCTCCGGCGGATGAGGCGCGTCTGTGCGGTGGTGAAGGGGACGATGACGACATTGTCCTGGCTTCCAAACGAGCCGCCACCCTTCGATTCCAGTACGCCAATCACGCGGAAAGGTTGACCTTCGATGCGGACGGTCTCGCCGGTCACGCCATCGGAATGACCGAACAAAGTCTCCGCTACCTCGGGTCCAAGCAGAACCACGGAGGCGCGTCCAAGCATATGCTCTTCTGTGATGAATTCGCCTTCGGTGATGTTGTAATTCCTTACCTGAAAATATTCCGGGGTAACGCCAAAGATTTGCGGCGAAGTCTGCTCGCCGCCGAAGGATACGATTCCATTGCCCTGCAAAGCAGGCGCGACCGCCGCCACCGACGGCGCGGCAAATTGGTCGCGGAGCGCATCCGCGTCGCCCAGCGTCAATGGTTTGGGGTTGCGGACGTTATCACCGGGGTCGCCGCGGAAGACGAACAGCAGGTTTGTGCCGATGCCGCTGATCGAGCCGGTGATGGATGCCTCCGCGCCGCGCCCGACCGCCAACATGGCGATCACCGCCGCCACGCCAATGACAATGCCGAGCACGGTCAACCCGGACCTCATCTTGTTTCCGCTCAGGGATTCGAGCGCCTCGAGAAAAGCCTGACCGATGCTCATGAGACACCATCCAATAACCCATCGCGCAAACGAATGACGCGCTGGGTCTGTTCGGCGATTGCAGGATCATGCGTGACGATGATCAATGTGGTGCCGCTTTCCTTGTTCAGGTTGAGCAGCAGGTTCATGATTTCCCTGCCGACCTTCGAGTCGAGATTGCCAGTCGGTTCATCCGCCATGATGATGGCGGGATTGTTGACAATAGCGCGTGCAATGGCGACCCGTTGCTGCTGCCCGCCGGAGAGTTCGTAGGGACGGTGCGTCATGCGGTCACCCAGTCCCACTGCCTTTAGGGCTTCGATGGCGCGTTCGCGGCGACCTTCAGGGTTCCCGGAATATCGCAACGGCAGTTCCACATTGTTGATCGCAGTCTGGCGCGAGAGCAGGTTGAAACTCTGAAAGACGAATCCAACCTTGCGGTTGCGGATGCTTGCCAACTGGTCGTCGTTTAAAGACGCGACAGGTTCGCCGTCCAGCACATATTCGCCGGAGGTGGGGCGGTCCAAGCATCCGAGCGTGTTCATCAGTGTGGACTTTCCCGAGCCGGAAGGTCCCATAATAGAGACGACCTCGCCGCGCTGGATCGTGAACGACACACCGCGCAACGCCTCCACCTGCACTTCGCCCATCTGATAGACCTTCCGCAGATCGCGGGCTTCAATTACGTTGGACATATTATCCGCCAAACCCACCGCCGGGACCGCCACCCGGACCCATGAATTCCGTCGGCGGATTCAAAATGACAATGTCGCCCTCCTCAATATCACCGCCTGCGATCACGCTCATCGTATCGGACGAAGAGCCGAGCCTGATCTCGGTCTTGACGGGCAATCCGTCCACGAGCAGGTAGACCACGCGCACGCCATCCGAGAGGCGGACAGCGCGGTTGGGGACGAGCAGTTCATCCTTGATCTCTTTCACTACGATGTTCACCGCGGCGGTCATGCCAGGTTTGACGAGTTCATCGGCATCGGTCAATTCCACAGTGACTTTGAAACTGACCACGCCCTGCACCGCTGTACCTGCCTGCGCCACTTCCACCACCTTGCCGTTGTAGGGAGTCTCCTTTTCGAGGATGGCGTCGAAGGTCAAGGTCACAGGTTGACCGACGGTCACGCTGTTAATATCCACTTCCGAGACTTCCACATCCACATACAGGTTTTCGAGGTTGTCGATACGGAAAGCCGTTGCTCCCGCGCCGACCTGGTCACCGGGCAGGGGGTAGGATTCTGTTACCGTGCCGGGGAAAGGCGCGATGATGCGAGCCAGGTTGAGGGTGGCTTGCGCCGCATCTACGCGGGCTTGCGCGGCCGCCAGTTCCGCCGCGTCCGCTCCATTCTTGAGACGGTCATATTCCCGTTGGGCATCCTCGAGTTTTGCCTTGGCGAGGGCAAGGTCTTCGTCTGCCTTGGCGATGGTTTCCGCGTCGGCATAATCCTCCCGCTCAGTGATCTGCGGGATGGTTCTTCCCCCGATCTTTACGTACTTAATCTGCTGGATGGTAATCTTGCCGTTCAGTTCTTCGCGCCAGTCAGCAGCTTTGTCGTACGCCTCCTGGGCTTCCCGCAAGGCGATGGCAGCCTGGGCGCGTGCCGTCCCGGAGTTTAGCAGATCTTCCAACGCTTTCTGCGCGGTGACAAGGTCTGCCTCCGCCATGATCACGCTTTGCGGGAGCGATGTCTTCTTTAAAGAAGCAAGCACATCGTTTGCCTTGACGATGTCGCCGACTTTCACATTTACTTCCTCCACCGAGCCGGCAGCCTGCCAGACGAGTATCGCCGTTTGTTTTGCGCGCACGGTCCCAGTCGCTCCGATGGTCGCGGTCACATTCCCGCGTTCGATCGTTGCCGTCTGAAATTGGGTCGTCGTGCTGGCGTTCCGATTCCGGTTCACGACAAACAGGGATACTGCGATTGCCGCGATCAGCAGGATGATCAGGAATGTCCTGTTCTTCTTGAAAAATTGACTCATGCTTTTGTTTTCCTCCGCGAGGGGTTGCCTCACTGCCTGAAATTTTACCTTATGGCACTTTTCCGGCATCCGGCGTGCCGCCTGCAACATGGATTTAACGTGCAGGCAACGGTAATTATTCGGTTCATTTTCTGGATCAACCGGGGATATTATCCCTCACAATCATGAATTGACAATGAATTTTGAATGGATGATTGATAAAAATCTTACGCGCCTAATGTGATGATTGTCGTCCAGTTTGGTGACATTTAAACCTGTGGGCATCATTTAAGTCTTTGGTATCATCATGCTGAAATAATTTTCGCCAAATTATTGGAGGCCCCATGCAGTTCATACCCAGTGAGACGCTGACAATCGACCGCAAAGCCCGCGTCAACATGCCGTTTTTCGACCTCGACCTGAGACCTCCCAGGGAGCGGACGTGCGATTTCGGCGACGTGGTCATCGATTTCAGCCCGGAGCGCGCCATGGTCGAGGCGGCGCGTTGCATTCACTGCCCGGACCCGGCTCCCTGCATGGTGGCATGCCCGACCCATAACGATATTCCCTCCTGCATGTGGCTGATCGAACAGGGGCGTTTTTCGGAAGCCGCAAACCTCTATCACGAACACAGTTCATTGCCCGAAATTTGCGGGCGCGTCTGTCCGCACGAACAGCTCTGTCAGGGATCGTGCGTCCTCAACAAGACCAAGACGCCCGTCCTGTGCGGCGAACTGGAAACCTTCGCTGTGGATTATCAGCGCCGCAATGAGGGACGCGTCATCCCGCTCGCTCCGCCCACGGGAAAGCGGGTCGCCGTTATCGGCGCGGGACCTGCCGGATTGGGCTGTGCCGATCAACTCATCCAGCGCGGGCATGAAGTAACCATCTTTGAATCCAAACCGGCCCCCGGCGGGCTGCTCGTTTACGGTATCCCGAACTTCAAATTGCCCAAGGATGTCTGGCAGGAAAAGTGGGAAGAGTTCGAGCGTGCAGGGGTGAAGTTCGTCCCCAACACCTACATCGGAAAAGACAAGACCATCGACGACCTCTTTAACGAAGGCTTCGACGCGGTTTTCATTGGCGTGGGCTCCGAGGTCGATGCGAAGATGGAAGATACACCGGGAACAGACCTCCCCGGAGTCTATGAAGCGACGGATTTCCTTATCCGCGGCAACGTGGCGCCAGACCTGCTTCCTGAAAATATGAGGAAGCCGCTCGAGATCGGGAAACGTGTAGCGGTCATCGGCGGAGGCGATACTGCCTCCGATTGCCTGCGAACCGCACTGCGGCTTGGCGCAGAGGAGGTCACCTGTCTCTATCGCCGCACTGAACGCGAAATGCCCGGCGGAAAGAAGGACCGCCAAATGGCAAAGGATGAGGGCGCGAAATACCGTTTCCTCACCCAGCCGGTGAAATTCATCGCAGGTGATGACGGAAAGCTTGCAGCAATCGAATGCATCGAGATGAGACTTGGCGAGCCCGATAAAAAAGGACGCCGCAAACCCGTGCCGGTCGAGGGCTCGAATTTTATTGTGGAATGTGATACTGCTGTGCTGGCGCTTGGTTACTGGCCCGACCCGATCATCGGCAAGACCACGCCGAATCTCGAAACACACGATTGGGGGCTGGTTACGGCTGACAAGTCCACCGGTAGAACCTCGCGCGAGGGTGTCTTCTCCGGCGGTGATTGTGTCACCGGCCCCGACCTTGTCGTCACTGCCATGGTCGGCGGGCGCAAAGCCGCATGGGCCATCGACGAATATTTGAAAAGCAAGTCAAAATGAAAATCTGCTGAGGGCAAGTGAAAAGACCGACAGGTGCAAACCTGTCGGTTCTTTATTGTTGTTGCCGAACATAATAGTGACATTTGACCCGGTAAAAAGTGTGTATCCGGCGTGCATTCTCCCCGTCTCATAGAAGTACGCCACCCCTCACTCAGGAGGAAACATGAAAGCAAAAAAGAACACGATCGCGCTCGCGGCGGTTTGCCTGCTTATGGCGTGGATGGTCCTTGTTCCATCGGGAACAACAGGTTCCCAAATCGCCCGCGCGCAGGGCATTGCCGAAACGCCCACGGTCCAGCCGCTCGAACCGCTGACCCGATCCCTGAGTGGCACGCTGGGCGTGGTCTGGTACGACGGAGAACCCCCCGAGAACACCTCACCGCGCATCTATCTCTTCGATGAGAGCGGGGGCTCATACCTCTTGCAAATCCCGGAGGATACCCGGGAGGAGATGGGCGGACTATTCGCGCTCAATAACCGGCGGGTGAAGGTTTCGGGCGTTCTCGAAGCCCAGGCGCAGGCTGGAGAAGATGTCCCCGCGGTCTTTAACGTATCCTCTGTGGACCTCCAGTCTGTCACCGCCGCCGAAGAGGAGGTCAGCGCTGCTGCGGCGACCGGGTCGAAACCCTGGGTGAACATCCTGTGCAAATTCAATGGCGATCCAACCGAGCCTGAGCCTGTTTCTTACTTTCAGGGCTTGATGGGCACCGGCTTTGGCGGACTCAATCACTACTGGCAGACCGCCTCCTACGGAAAGCTCAATATCAATGGCAGTACGGTGGTGGCACATTGGTACACCCTGCCATACAGCCGCTCGGCATACATCTCGGGCGGCGCCAACTTGCAGAAACTGGCAAAGGATTGCACCGCCGTGGCAAATGGGGATGTCCATTATCCGTCCTATTTTGGAATCAATCTGATGTTCAACGATGACTTGGACGGATATGCGTGGGGCGGCGGCTGGTACCTGACTCTCGATGGAACAAGCAAGGTCTACCCCCTCACGTGGATGCCGCCGTGGGGATACCAGAACCAGAGTTCCATGGCGCATGAAATGGGTCACGCGTATGGCCTGCCTCATTCCTCCGGACCCTACGGGCAGACGTATGACTCAGAATGGGACGTGATGAGCGATACCTGGCCGTGTCTGAATACCAGCGTCTCGGATTATGGCTGCATCGGCACGGACACGATCTCATATCATAAGAGCCTGCTCGGTTGGATCCCGACTGCGCGGCGCTATGTTTCGGTCTCAGGCACCAGCCGTCTGATTGCCATCGAGCGTCTGGGAGAGATGCCCGCCAACCCGGATAGTTTCCTGATGGCGAAGGTGTCCATCCCTGGCAGTTCATTCTATTACACCGTCGAGGTGCGCGACAATATAACGAATAATGTCTTTAGCGGCGGCGTTGCTTCCAATCTGGATGAGTATGAAGATAGCGTTCCGAGCAACAACATTAATCGTGTCCCCACCGTAAATCAGCCGGTGGTTGTCATTCACGGTGTCAGCCCAAATCGTGACAATGAGGCGCAGGTGGTGGACCAGACCTCCGACAACAACCCGAACGACGAAGGCGCCATGTGGCGGGTAGGGGAGATATTTATCGATTCCGCCCGCAACATTCGCATCGAAGTGGTGCAGGCATATGGCAACGGCTTCCTCGTCCGCATCCGCAACGGGAACGCGCCGAACAACAGCATGTCCAGTCCCGTTGTAATCAGCACGCTCCCCTTCTCGTTCGATGAAGATACCACCACTACCGACACAAGCGCAAACGACCCCGCCATCCCCTGCGGCGGGGGCATTCAGGGAGAGGGAACCGTCTGGTATCAATACAAGCCCACCAGTCACGGAATTGTCAGCGTCGATACAACAACCAGCAACTTTGATACCTTGCTGGCGGTATGGACCGGCGCAGCCGGTTCCCTCACGAACATTGCCTGCGATGACGACAGCGGCGGGAGCGGCATCTCCAGCCTGACCTTCAATGCAACCTCAAGCACCACCTACTATATCGAAGTTGCAGGGAAGACCGGCAAGGGAGACCTGAGTTTCCACCTGGACATGACCCCCTGCTACACCGCGACGACGAAAGTCTCACCGAGCGGCGCGGGCATTGCAACCGTCGATACTGTGCCCAACTGCATGGGGGATAAATACCTCACCGGCACCTCCATCACCTATTCAGCAGCCCCGAACGGCGGCTACATCTTCAAATCCTGGAGCGGGAATGCAACGGGTGTGGATAATCCCATCACCGTTCCCATCACCTCCAACCAGACCGTCACCGCCAATTTTGTGACGACCGCCACGACACCAACTCTCCTCAGCCCGGCGAACAATGCCCTCTCTACCGACTACACCCCGCTCTTCACGTGGAGCGGCGCGGTCATGTACACCGGTACCACCTTCGATCATTACCAGTTCCAGCTTGCGGCTGACAGCGGTTTCACAGCACTTGTCTACGATCAAAATATCACCGACATCGGCGCGCCGCAATTCGCTCCGCCCGCCGACCTCCAGCCGAACCTAACACACTACTGGAGGGTGAGAGTCTTCAACACGCTGGGGAATTACAGCCTGTGGTCTGCCGTCAAGACAGTGCGCACGGCTCTTCCACCGCCGGTGCCTGCCTCGCCAACCGAAGCGTTTCACTCTCTTGTTTTGCGCCCCGTTTTCGACTGGGATGATGTAACCGATGCCGCTGGCTACACCATTCAAATCTCGAAAAACAGCACCTTCACATCCCTGGCGCATTCCGCAAACCCAACCGCATCGACCTACACGCCCACCGTTGACCTGCCGAAAAACACAACTCTCTACTGGCGGGTGCGGACGAGAGGCGCCAACGGTCCGAGTGACTGGTCTGTGATTCGTTCCTTAACCACTCCCAATCCGCCTCCGGCTCCAGCGTTGTCTCTGCCTGCCTCCAACGCCCTCATAACGGACTACACTCCCGCCTTGACCTGGAAAGCGGTTGCCATGCCATCGGGAACAGTGTTCCAAAAGTACATCATCCAGGTGGATGATAATTCCGATTTCAGCAACCCCGAGATTGACGATGAAACCTCGATTAGCCCTGCCTTTACCCCAGGCAGCGCCCTGACTCCCAATACGAAATATTACTGGCATGTGCGCGCCGTCAACACCGCCGGAGAGATGGGCAACTGGTCGGCAACATGGTATTTCCGCGCGGCAATCTTGCCGCCCGTGCTGGACGGTCCGTTGAACGGAAGTGGTCTGTTACACCGGCGCCCCGCCTTCGAATGGCAGGATGTGACCGGTGCCACCAGTTATAAGATTGTTGTTTCCAGAAGTCCCGGTTTCGGCAGTTCAGTCTTGAACACGACATCCAAAGTATCCTCCTTCACACCCGGTTCCGACCTTCCGGCGGGTACCCTGCTCTATTGGCGGGTGCAGGCGACCGGTCCGAATGGACCGAGCCTGTGGTCCGAGACTCGTACCCTCACAACGGGCAATCCGCCGGGGATACCTTCCCTGAGTTTGCCCGCATCCAATGCTTTGGATAAAAGTTATCGCCCGCTCTTTAAGTGGTCGGTGGTTACAGTTCCGCTGGGAACCGCGTTCGATCACTATCAACTCCAGGTGGATGATGACCCGGCGTTTGGCAGTCCTGCGGTAGATGTGAGCGTCAATTCATTGGGTACGCCACAATTTCAGCCGCTCAGCGATCTGAATTCGAACACCAAATATTACTGGCGCGTCAGGTCGTTCAACACCCTTGGGCAGTACAGCGCCTGGTCAGGTGTCCGGTATTTCCGTGCCGCGATGTTGAAGCCTGTACTGAACAGCCCTGTTGATGGAAGTGCTCTGCTTGTCCGCCGCCCCGACCTGGACTGGCTTGACACTGCAGGAGCGACTGGATACAAGATCGTCATTTCCCGCTATCCAAACTTCAGCAGCCCGATTGTAAACACGACCGCCAAGGTCTCGTTCTTCATTCCGACCTCCGACCTGCCCGCCAGTACACTGCTTTACTGGAGGGTACAGGCAACCGGCCCCAATGGACCGAGCGACTGGTCGAATCCCCTCACCTTCATCACGGGAAATTCTCCGGGGGTGCCTGCGCTGGTCTCCCCGGCATCTAATGCCCTGCAAACGGATTACACACCGCTGTTCACATGGAAGGTGGTGACGGTACCAGCAGGCAAGACCTTCGACCGTTACCAGATCCAGGTGGACGATGACTCAGCTTTCGGCAGCCTGGCGGTGGACGAGAATATCTATTCGCTGACCGCCACCCAGTTCGAGCCGTTGAGTAACCTGAATTCCAACACGAAGTATTACTGGCGTGTGCGGGCATTCACAACCGACGGCCATATGAGTGCCTGGTCGAGTGTCCGGTATTTCCGTTCATCCATGCTAAAGCCCACCTTGCTAACTCCATCCGACGGCAGCCTGGCAGGTTCACTCAAACCAGTCTTCGATTGGGCAGATGTGACAGGCGCGACCAATTACACGATTCAGGTCTCCACCAATTCAAGTTTTGGGACGTTACTTGTCAACAGCACGACGGTGTCCTCCACGTACATACCCTTGAAGAATTTGCCGGCAAGGAGGGTCATCTACTGGCGTGTGCGGGCGAACGGAACGAACGGTCCCACCGACTGGGTTAAGTTCCAGTTCACAACTCCGTAACCGTTCAGAATTTGCTGTCACACAAGCAAGTTAAGAAGACCCCGTACATTGGGGTCTTCTTTTTATAACGATTGCCGTCACTTGATATAATCGCTGAATAACGATTTTGGATGCGAATGAGATGGCTGAGTTAATTTCTCTTGATCTGGATCAGATCATTTTTCAAATGGGGCAGATGGGGCAACGCCTCGCCTCCATCGGTGGGGCGGAGGGTGCGGCGGGAAACATATCTGTATGCCTGCGTGAACCGTTGGATGGGAACGCTCTGTTCCCGCACGTGCAGATAATGGATCTGCCAGTCCCAGCGCCGGAATTGGCAGGCATGATGCTCGTTGTCTCTGGTTCGGGGTGCCGCTTGCGCGAAATCGCGGATGCTCCGCTGGCAAATCTTGCCTGTGTGCTCGTGGAGCCTGGTGGAAAGACTGGCAGGCTGTTCACCTCGCCCCAGCGACATTTCAAGCGCGTCACCAGCGAATTCAATTCCCACCTTGCGGTGCATGCCGATCACATGCGCTCAAGCGAAGTGCTGTTTCATACAGTCTTACATGGACAACCTGTCCATATCACGTATCTCAGCCATCTCAGGGAATATCTGGATGAAAAGTATCTCAACCGCCATCTCTTGCGCTGGCAGCCGGAGACCATCCTGAACATGCCGGAGGGAATCGGCGTTTTGCCGTTTCTCCTGCCCGGATCGGCGCAATTGGTGGTGGAGACAAAACTGTCTCTGCGTGAACACCGCATCGTGATCTGGGCGCGCCACGGAGTAATGGCGCGGGCGGAAAACTCGATTATTCATGCGCTGGATTTGATCGAATACGCCGAGACAGCGGCTCACTACGAACATTTGAACCTGACCGGCGGGGGCAAGAGCGACGGTCTCAGCCCGGAGCAGATTCGGGAGATCTGCGCTTCCTGGAACGTTAAGCAGAGTATTTTTTAGCGTGTAGCCAGTTTGTAAACGGAAACAACTCCCATTTGGCAGGGAAGCGGGTGCTTTTTCTTGTCAGGGAGGGGATTTGAGTCTATACTTCGCACAATCTTACGTCCAAAGGAGGAGGCTGGCATGTCCACTGTACGCGATATGATCCGCAAGAAGGGCGGTGAGGTGTATACCCTTGCTCCCGATGCGACTGTTTTCGATGCTCTGGCATTGATGGCGGAGGTGAATTCGGGGGCGGTGTTGGTGATGGACGGAGACAGGGTGGAGGGAATCCTTTCGGAACGCGACTGTGTGCGTAAACTGGAACTTGAGGGACGGACTGCGAAGAACACCAAAGTGACTGAGATCATGACCAGCAAAGTGGTCTATATCGAAGCCAGCCAGCCTCTTGAAGAGTGCATGGCATTGATGATCGACAAGAATATCCGTCATCTTCCTGTTTTCGACGAGGGTAAATTGCTGGGGTTAATCTCCGTGCGCGATGTGCTCAAGGAAGTGGTGGATGTACAGAAATTCATGATCTCACAGCTGGAACATTACATCACCGGCGGCGGACGATGAACATTCCGCCTGCAGGTTTGACCTTTAAGGAGCAGGCGGGATGATTTTGCCAGAGTGGACGATTGCCGAACTCCAGGAAAAAATGGAATCGGGCGAGTTAACCGCGCGCCAGATCGTCGAGTTGTATTTGCAGCGCATTGCGGCAGTGGATAAGAGTGGCCCGTATATCAATTCGATCATCGAGTTGAACCCGGATGCGCTCGAAATCGCCGACAGGCTGGATGCAGAACGAAAGGCGGGAAAGGTGCGCGGCGCGTTGCATGGCATCCCCATTCTCATCAAGGACAATATTGATACCGCCGACAGGATGCAGACCACGGCAGGTTCGCTGGCATTGGAGGGGAACATCGCCGCGAAGGATGCCTTCATTGTGAAGCAGTTGCGCAAAGCAGGCGCGGTGATCCTGGGTAAAACCAATTTGAGCGAGTGGGCCAACTTCCGCGGGAAACGCTCGGTGAGCGGATGGTCTTCACGCGGCGGCTTGACCCGCAATCCGTACGCGTTGGACCGCTCCACCTGCGGTTCATCGTCGGGATCAGGAGCGGCGGTGGCGGCAAATTTGTGCGTGGCGGCTGTTGGAACGGAAACCGACGGCTCGATCATCTGCCCTTCGCAGACGAACGGCATCGTCGGTATCAAACCCACGCTGGGGCTCGCCAGTCGGAGCGGGATTATCCCCATTGCGCACAGCCAGGATACGCCCGGACCCATGGCGCGGACAGTCGCCGACGCGGCGATCCTGCTCGGAGCGTTGACGGGAGTCGATGAAAGGGACTCAGCCACAAAGTCCGGCAGGAAGCGGGCGTATTCCAATTACGCAAAGTATCTCGATTTGGATGGTCTCAAAGGCGCGCGGATCGGTGTTGCCCGCAACATGGCCGGCACCAACCCGCGAATCCTCAAGATTTTCGACCATTGCATCGAAGTGATGAAACAGTTGGGCGCGGTCATCGTTGACCCGGCGAATGTCCCCAATTTCGACAAGTTCGGGACGACGGAGAAGGAAGTCCTGTATTATGAGTTCAAGGCGAACTTGAACAAATACCTCAAATCGCTCGGCGCAGACATCCGCGTCCATTCGATGGAGGATGTGATCAGGTTCAATCAGGAAAATGAAGACCGTGTGATGCCGTATTTCGGTCAGGATCACATGACCACCGCGCTGGCAAAAGGCTCCTTGAGCGATAAAAAATATAAAGACGCGCTGGCGAAGAATCTGCGCTTGACGCGCAAGGAGGGGATCGATGCTGCACTCCGCAAGCACAAACTCGACGCGCTCATTGTTCCAAGCGGCGGACCCGCCTGGGTGATCGACCTTGTCAATGGCGACGCCGTCAACTGGGACATGGAGAGCACATCACCGGCGGCGGTGGCCGGGTATCCGCATATCACTGTTCCGGCGGGGTATGTCTTCGGTCTGCCGGTGGGACTCTCATTCTTTTCGACCGCCTGGCAGGAACCTGTCCTGATCAAATTTGCCTATGCCTTCGAGCAGGCAACGCAATATCGGCGGCAGCCCCGCTATCTGCCGACCGCCAATCTGAATATCTAGATTCTACGTTCCCATGCAATCTCCTCTTCGGAGCATAAATGGACGAAGCCAATCTTTTCCCTCTCAAACAAGCCATTGAACCGTTTCTCCCTCTGGGCCGCTCGGGACTGTTACCCGCCTTACACGCGGCTCAAAATCTATATGGCTGGATCTCTGAACCGGTCGCCGCAGAAATCGCCAAGTCCCTGCGTGTCCCTCTGGCGGATGTGCATGGCGTCATCGAATTCTACTCTCTCTTCTATAATCAACCGACTAGCAAGCGCGTCATCCGCGTCTGTACGGATGTAGCATGTGCCCTCAAAGGCGGGGATGGGATTCTTCACCATCTATGTCATCAACACGGGATAGCGCCGGGTCACTCCAAGCCGGACCTGTCTCTGACTATTGAGCCAAGTCCATGCCTGGGGTTATGTGAACATGCTCCGGCGGCGCTGGTGGCGAATGAAGCCGAAACAAATATCGACATCGAAAATAACTCCCACGAGTTGGGACGTCCGCCGTCGGAGGTTCATGGCTCAATTCGTCTATTGACCGGCAATTGCGGAAACGATACAACGTCGCTTTCTTTCTATGGAAAATATGCCGCCCTGCTTCGCGCTTTGAAAATGAAACCGGAGGAGATTGTGGACGAGGTGAAAGCCTCCGGTCTCTTCGGACGCGGCGGCGCGGCGTTCCCGACCCGCATCAAATGGGAAAGTGTCGCCAACGAGAAGGCGGAACAAAAGTACATTGTCTGCAATGCAGACGAATCGGAACCCGGCACATTCAAGGACAGGGTGCTCTTGCTGGATGATCCGCACCGCACCATCGAAGGCATGGTAATTGCCGCTTACGCGGTCGGCGCCAGCCGGGGTTATATCTATATACGCGGTGAATATCCGTACATTGTCCCTGTGGTTGAAAATGCCCTGCGGGAGGCGCGCGGCGCGGGCTGGTTGGGAGAAAACATTCTCGGATCGGGCTTTTCGTTCGATATTGAAATTCGTGTTGGCGCCGGCGCATACATCTGCGGCGAGGAGACTGCGTTATTCGAGTCCATCGAAGGCAAGCGCGGCTTTCCGCGTGTAAAGCCGCCTTTTCCGACAACCTATGGGCTGTTTGGCAAGCCCACGGTTATCAATAATGTGGAGACACTTTGCAATATCCCGTTGATCATTTCACTTGGTTCTGCGGCATACACTCGGTTCGGGACCGAAAAATCACCGGGACCGAAGCTTTTCTGTGTATCAGGCGATGTGGTTCGAGCGGGGCTGTATGAGATTCCCTTCGGTGAGACGTTGCGGGAACTGATTGACATGGCGGGTGGAATCCCGAACGGCAAAAAGTTGCAGGCTGTCTTGCTGGGCGGAGCGGCGGGTGCATTTGCCGGTCCTGATCATTTGGACACGCCTCTGACCTTTGAGGATTTACGGGCGGCTGGCTTTCCCCTGGGGTCTGGCGTGGTCATGGTGTTCGATGAGACGCGTGATCTGCGCGATACGCTCCGGCGGTTGGGACATTTCTTTGCACACGAGTCATGCGGAAAGTGCTATCCCTGTCAGATGGGGACCCAGCGTCAGAAGGAAATCCTTGATCGTATCGCTGAGGGGAAAGTTTTGGCGGGTGACTTTTTACGCCTGCAGGATGTCGGCTGGACGATGACGGACGCGTCCCTGTGCGGGCTGGGGCAGACGGCGGCGAGCGCAGTGTTGTCGGCGATGAAACTCTGGCCAGATATGTTCAAACGTTCAAGCGTTTAAACGTCCAAACGGAGAGTTTATGGAAATTATTTTGACGATGGACGGCAAGGAAATAACCGTAGAGGATGGGCAGACCCTGCTCGAAGCCGCGCGCGAGAACGGAATTGACATCCCCACCATCTGCTGGCACGAGGCGACCACGGCAAATGGCTTGTGCCGCATGTGCGTCGTCGAAGTGGAGGGGTGGAGAACACTCCAGCCGGCATGCGTTGTCAAGGCAGGAGCAGGCATGAAGGTCCAGACGCGAAGCGAGAAGGTGGTGCGCGCGCGAAAGACGATTTTGGAGATGCTGGCGTCCACGATGGATTTGTCCGACGCGCCCGAAATCCTGACGATGATGGACGAGTATGGCGCGTCGGCGTCCCGCTTCCCCGATGCCGTGCGCCGCGAGTCGGAAATCAAGGACGACAACCCGATGTATATCCGCGATTACTCGAAGTGCCTGTTATGCTGGCGCTGTGTGCAGGTCTGTGCAGACGATGCACAGTACACCTATGCCCTCAACTTCGAGGGGCGCGGCTACGAGACGCAAATCGGCACATTCTTCGACAAATCCATCCCCGAAACGACCTGCGTGTTGTGCGGTCAATGTGTGGGCGTCTGCCCGACCGGCGCGCTGAAACCGAAACGGCAGTATTTGCTGGAGCGAGGTGTCAGCGCAGAAGAGATTAGTGTGATGAATACCGGTAGAAAACAAAGGAAAGTCAAAGATTGAGCGTCGATGATCTCTTAACTTTTGGCTTGTTCGGAGGTTTATTATGGTTGCTGAACTTCGACTGGACGAAAAGCGAGTGGTTGCAGATCGCGTTGTCACAACGACCTGCTCGTACTGCGGTGTGGGGTGCAATCTTGAATTGCACGTCAAGGACGATTTCATCTTCATGGTCACGTCGCCGTTTGATTCGCCGGTGAACAAGGGGAATCTATGCGTGAAAGGTCGCTTCGGCTACGATTACATTTACCACCCCAAGCGTGTGACGAAGCCGATGGTGAGGCGATACCTTTTGGAGAGTAAGCAATCATCGGTTGTCAGCGATCAGTGGAAAAATAGGAAAGACGCGCCCGACCTGGGCTATAAATCGCTACTTGCCAATTCCCAATTACCAACCACTAATTACCAATCCCCCTGGGACTGGGTGGAAACCGACTGGGATACTGCCCTCGACATCGTCGCCGATAACCTCGTCCGCATTTACAAGCGCGACGGCTCGGACGCGATGGCGGTCTATTGTTGTGCAAAGGCGACGAACGAGGACAACTACCTCCTGCAAAAAATCTACCGTGCCTTGTTCCGCACCAACAACGTGGATCATTGTACGCGTTTATGCCATGCGGGTTCGGTGGTGGCGCTGCAAAAGGCGATTGGTTCCTCGGCAATGAGCAACACCGCCTCGCAGGTCATCATGAACGATGTGTTCATCGTCACGGGGTCGAACACGGGCGAGAACCATCCCATCATCGCGTTGCAGATGAAAGAGGCGGTGCAGAAGTACGGCGCGAAGATGATCGTCGTGGACCCGCGCCGCATTGACCTGGTGGACTTCGCCGAGTTGTGGCTGCCGCTCAAGCCGGGGACGAACGTGCCGGTCTTCTCGGCGATGGCGCATGTGATTGTCAAGGAAAATCTGGTCAATTGGGATTTTGTCAATCGCCGAACCGAGGGTTTCGAGACGTTCGTCGAATCGCTGGAAAAATTCACGCCTGAATATGCCGAGGAAATTTCAGGCGTCCCGGCGGAGGATATTCGCAAAGCGGCGCGGATGTATGCCACGGCGAAGAACGGCGCGATTTACTGGGGCATGGGCATTTCGCAACTTTCGCACGGAACCGCCTCCGCGCTGGCGCTCATCCATCTTGCGTTCCTCACGGGGCATGTTGGGCGCGACGGCACGGGCTTGAATCCGCTGCGCGGGCAGAACAACGTGCAGGGCGCCAGCGACATGGGCGCGATGCCGTTCCACTATCCCGGCTACATGCGCGTGGACAACGAAGAAAACGCCCGCAAATGGGAACAGGCATGGAACATTGAGCCCGGCGGTCTCTCGCGCAAACTCGGTCTGACGACCACCGAAATTTTGTCTCATGCGCATCCGGGCGGGGTGCGGGCGTTGTACATCATGGGCGAGAACCCGATGATGTCCGAGCCGAACCTCAACGAGACGCGCAAACACATTGAGCAATTGGAGTTTCTGGTCACACAGGATTTGTTCATCAATGAGACCGGCGCGTTTGCAGATGTCTTCCTGCCTGCCGCCTCGTTTGCGGAAAAAGACGGGACGTTCACCAACACCGACCGGCGGGTCCAGCGCGTGCGGGTGGCTATCGCGCCGCGCGGGCAGGCGCGACCGGATTGGAAAATCCTCTGTGATTTGGCGACCCGGCTCGAGGTCCGATTGGGACGCGAGCGGTCGGCAAAATGGGATTACGAGTCGCCGGAGGAAATCCTCCGCGAGATGGCGTCGGTCAACAAGGACTATGCGGGCGTGACGTATGAGCGCATCGAAAAGGTCGGGTTGATTTATCCTGTGCCGACGCTCGATCATCCCGGCACGCCGACGCTCTTTACCGAGACCTTCCCCAGCGGGCGCGGCAAATTCATCCCGCTGGATTATGTGCCAGTGATGGAGCAAGCCGACGACGAGTATCCGTTCATCCTGACGACGGGACGCCTGCTCGAACACTGGCATGGCGGTACGATGACGCGGCACTCGTCACTGAACGAGGCATACCCCGAAGCGCGTGTCGAAATACATCCTGCGGATGCGGAGATGCACGGCATTACCGATGGCATGCCCGTGCGCGTGACCTCCCGCCGCGGCGAGGTTGTCCTGCGCGCCACCGTCACCGAGAAGACGACAGTGGGCGTGATATTCATCCCCTGGCATTTTTCCGAAGCCGCCGCAAACCTGCTCACGAACGACGCGCTCGACCCCGAAGCGAAAATCCCCGAGTTCAAGGCATGCGCGGTGCAGGTGTTCCCTGCGAGGGAGGAGGAGTTGACGCACCCTGAGGTGGAGGTGAGGAGGGGGAGGTATTAAACTCCTCGGCAGACTCATCACACCTCGATCTGAATCCCACTGCCGGATTCGTACCGCTTCAATCCCAGCTGGAAAACGGTCACCGCTATCGAGAGGAACGCCACCGCCCCGGCGAGCAGTTCCGCCAGCGTTTGCCATGTGAATTGAGTGATGAATTCAGCGGGAACCGCGCCCATCAGCGCGGCAGGGATGATGGTGAACAAGATCAATTTGGCGTAGTTGTCAAAGAGCGTGATCGGGTAAATGCCGAAGGTCAGCATGGCATTGAGGGCGAGCTGGCTGAAGTTGCTCATCATGCCCAGCCAGAATGCCAGGCTCTGGATGAGGATGAGGAATGCCGCGAAAACGACCGCCGCCAGCAGTGTAGCGAGGATGAAACGGAGCAAACCATCCCAGGTGAATTGTCCCGACATGGCGTAACTGATGAAGCCGTAGCTGAAATCGCCCATTCCACTGGCAATGGAGCGGCTGGCAATGGTGTGGAGCAGGACCGGGCGCGGCATGGAGAGATAATAATCGAGGCGTCCTTTGGCGATGATGTCGCTGAGGTTGAACGCGTTGCCGAAGAGCAGGCTGACCAGACCGAACGCGCTGGCGAGCACGCCGAAGGTGACGTACATATCGTTGATACCCCAGCCGCGCACGTCCTTGAAGCGGTCGAAGAAAATGATCCAGATGGCGAAATAGATGAAGTTGTTCACCATCATGCCGATGACCTGCGTCAGGAAGGCGACGCGATACTCCATGACGGAGAGCAGGTTGGCTTTCCAGACCGCGAGGAGGAATTTGAGTTCTTTAAGCACGTCAGCCTCCGTTCACCGTCAGTTGTGTAATGCCGCGTCGGTAGGCAAGGGTCAGCAAAAGCCCAAGTACGGTGATCCAGACGACCTGCAGGGACATCACGTTGACGAACATCGAAAGACTGGGCGTGACAAACAGCCGCGCCGGTCCGTAGATCATACTGGAGAAGGGGAGTAATTTGGCGATGACTTGCAGCCAGCTCGGATAAAAATCGAGGGGAATCAACATGCCGCCGAGGATGAAGGCGAATTTCTGGAAAATCCACATAAACGCGGAGACATCCTCGAAGACGAATGCCAGCAAGCCGATCATCGCCATTATGCAAAAGTGGAGGATCCACGCGCCGAAGACGGCTGGCAGGGCGACCAGAAATCCCTCCGGGTGTGCCGGAGCACCGACCAGCCACCAAATCACCGCGCCGCCGAAGACCGCGTTCATGACCGCGCGGAAGACAGTCTCGCCCATGGCAGTGCTGAAGTGGTACAACAAAAAGTCGTAGGGCTTGTTGAGGATGTAGGCAATGGAACCGTCTTTGACGTTCTCTGAGATTGTGCGCGCCAGCGGAGGTCGCCCAAGTTCGATGGTCTCTGCCAGCATGAGATACCAGAGCGTGTCGCGCAGGGTAAGGTCGCCAATCACGTCCGAACCGGACGCGGCGAAGGTGACCTTCCACAACTGGTAAAAGATCCACATAAACGGAATTATCATCAAACTACGCCCGATCAATTCCCCAGGGTAGGCGAGACTGTTGATGAGCGTGATCTGAAAAATTGCCCAGTATTTTCTGACGGAATTCATGGGGAGGATTATACGTCACTCGGAATTAGTACGGCTTCAGTTCCGTCAGGGCGCCGAAGACGATTTCCTTGAGTCTTTTCCGGTTGGGCAGGTCATCTCCTTCCGAGAGGAGCCCGAGATAAATACTCCTGACCAGATTGCGCGTATTCTGAAAGGCGGTATTCCGTTCCGCGTCCATATATGCGCCTTTCCAATCCCTGCCGTCCGGTTCGGTGAAGGATCGGAGCCATTCCTCCACTTCATCGAGCGGAATCGTATCCCGGCGGAATACCTCGATCACCGCTCCTGCCAGACGGTCATCTTCACCGTGGATATACAGATAATTCGTTGCATGGACGATTTTGTTGGAAATTGCGTTCAGGACGTTTGACAATTCACTCGCTTCGATGTTCCGGTTGCAGGCGGAAACGAGCAGCAAGTCGGCGGTATGCGCTAGCGCGTGCGCCCAGCCCTTGACCGGGATATGCCCGCGCGGGTCTTTTTCTGCTGCGAGGTACCATAGTCCCTTCGCGAGAATTGTACGGGCTTGTCCCTTTTCAAGGAGAGGTTTTTTATTGTCGTTGTGGACGATCTCCGCCAGACACAGCACGGAAAAGGTCCGCAAAAAAACGGAGTCTGTGCCGGTCTCACCGATGCCCTGTTCAAGATTCGACAGCAGTTCATCCACCTGAGTGCGAATTGCCTCCCTGGAATACATTTCGCGCTTGAGCCAATTGGCGTAAACAACGTAGGCAATCTCGTCGCGTAATTCAGAATCGACGCTGGACAGATAGTTAAAGAGAACTTTGGTCAGTTCTTCGAGGGTATGTCCCTCAGGGACCTTGTAATCGTCCTGTGCGATGGAAATCCAGAAATTCTTGTCCATGGTTTTGCCTCTACCTTGAATGATTCTGGCTAAATGTTCGGCAGGTACTTTTCGTGCAGGCTTGCCATGTGATGATCCACGTGACCAACCAGCATATATACCAACGCCCGCGCACTGACGGGATATCCGCTGGCGGTGCCTCGATACAGCAACGCCTCCCCTTTCATATTCTGAATGAAAAGAATATTCGCACGGCGCAGATGTTCAAACTCGGCAATCAAATCTCGTAGCGAGTAATTATCATACCCAGCCTCGCGGACATAATCGTCCTGTTCAAAGCCGGGGAGTGGAATTGTGTCGTTTCGGGAGATGCGCAGCAACCGGTACGAAAAGACGCGCTCCACGTCATTGAGATGCCCCATCACCTCCTTGATGGACCATTCCCTCGGCGCGTCGCGGAAGAGAGCCTGTTCTTCTGAAAGTTTGCCGGGCCCGGCAAGGATTTCTTCTATTTGGAATGACAGCGCTGCGAATACGTCTGTCCGTTGTTGGGCACGTTGGACATATCCGGCGTAGAACTCGGCGTACTCGTCTGTGTTTGGGATGGAGATTATCTTTGGCATATTTTATCCTTTGGTTGCAGGGATTATAGCGTAGGTGTCACACTTTGCATGGTGAACCCACTTGACGCAATCCCTCATCAATAAGATAATCGAGTGAACCATGTCTGACAAAATCGATGATGCCGAACTTCACCGGATCGTACAACGAGTCCTTGGGAAAGTGATGGGGAACACGGATCCCGCCCAGCCCGCGCCGAATCCACCTCCCGGAGCGGCAATCTCTGCTGGGAAGAAGGTCGTAGTCATCGGCGCGGACCATGGCGGGTTCGAGTTGAAGGACATCCTCAAAACTGAAATTTCCAGGCTGGGATATGAAATCATCGATGTCGGCACCAACAGTAAGGACGCGGTGGATTACCCCGATTTTGCTCATGCTGTGGCGCAGTTGGTCAGCACAGGAAAGGCCTGGCGCGGCATCATGATCGACGGCGCGGGGATTGGCAGTTGTATCGTGGCGAACAAGGTCCCGGGTGTGCGGGCGGGAATGGCGTATGATATTTCCTCTGCCAACAACAGCCGCGAGCATAATGACACGAACGTGTTGACCCTCGGTGCAGGCTTGATCGGTGCCAATCTGGCGAAGCAGATTGTCAAAGTCTGGCTGACGACCGAATTTGGCGGCGACCGTCACCAAAAGCGCATTGATAAGATAAAATCTGTGGAGAAACAATACCTAAAATGATATGTCATTGCGAGGAGGGTTGGAAACCCAACGAAGCAATTTCAGCCCATTGTGGGAAATTGCTTCGCCGCTCTGCCCTCGCAATAACAATGGATAATTAATGAAACCCGACCCTAAATTAGTAGAACAGCTTGTAGAAATCATTACCCGCGAAGTGCTGACTGCCATGGCAGAGGAGGAAGCGCGTGTAGATACCCCGGAAGCGTATCAGTGCAAATTCGATTGCGCAGAGGGATTGTGTGTCCGTGTTTGTACTGACCGAATGGGAAATGTGGTCAGCGCCGGCGCGGAGCGGTTATCGTCCACACTGGGAGTCATCCCGCAGGATCAGGCTCTCGCGAAGATGATCGACCATACCCTGCTCAAGCCAGATGCCACCCAGCAGGAAATCGCCCAGCTTTGCTTTGAAGCCAAAAAGTACGGATTTGCCTCGGTGTGTGTCAACCCGACCTGGGTGGAATTGTGCGCGCAATTACTGAAGGGGTCGCCGGTCAAAGTTTGCACGGTGGTCGGTTTCCCGTTGGGAGCGACCTCCTCGGAGACAAAAGCCTTTGAAACCGAAACCGCCATCCGCCAGGGGGCGACCGAGATTGATATGGTCATCAACATCGGTGCGTTGAAGGCGCGTGATCTCGAAACGGTTGCAAAGGATATTCGCGGTGTGGTGCAGGTGGCACACTCTCACGGCGTCCTCGTCAAGGTCATTATCGAAACCGTCTTGTTGACCAATGAAGAAAAGACCATCGCTTGTCTGCTCTCGAAAGAAGCCGGGGCGGATTTTGTCAAAACATCCACTGGTTTTGCGGGCGGTGGTGCGACGGTCCATGACGTGGAGTTGATGCGCAAGACTGTCGGTCCGCAGATGGGGGTCAAGGCATCGGGCGGAGTCCGCACGTTTGAGGATGCGGCGAACATGATTAAAGCCGGTGCGACGCGCATCGGCGCCAGCGCCGGGGTGAAGATCATTCAAGGTCCGGGCAAACAGGAACCGGCGAAGAGTGAAGCGGGTTCGTCATCCAAAAGTTATTAGGAGTATGCGATGCTCATTGCAAAAGTCATTGGCACAACCGTGTCCACCATCAAGGATGAAAAACTACACGGGCGCAAATTGCTCATCCTGCGTCAAACGGATGAGACTGGCGCGCCATCTGGCAAACCGTATGTGGCGGTGGATACTGTCGATGCAGGGATTGGCGATCTGGTGCTGACTGCCGCGGGTTCGTCGGCGCGGCAGACAAACATCACCAAAGATACACCCGTCGATGCCGTCATCATGTCCATCATCGACTCGCTCGAAGTGGATGGCAAGGTTGTATTTCGAAAATCGTAATCATTGAAAGGAAAATCTCATGGTTGATGCTTCATTGATTGCTCTCGGAATGGTCGAAACAAAAGGTCTGGTTGGCGCTATCGAAGCCGCCGATGCGATGGTCAAAGCGGCGAACGTGGTCTTGATCGGTTCGGAATATGTCGGCGGCGGCTTCGTTACGGTGATGGTGCGCGGCGATGTCGGCGCGGTCAAAGCCGCGACCGACGCTGGCGCTGCGGCGGCGAAGCGTGTGGGCGAACTCGTCTCGGTGCATGTCATCCCGCGCCCCCACAGCGATGTGGAAATGATCCTGCCGCAATCGAGCAAGGGCAGTTTTGGTGGACGTTCATAGGTAATAGATGCCCAAACAGTTTTATACCGAACACGATATCGAAGATATGGCGCGCAAGGGGATCAAATCCCTGCAGGTCACAGACGATGTCGTGTTGACCGAATTGGCATATGAAAAAGCCAAAAAGCTGGATTTCCAACTCCTCAGCGATCGCGCGGATAACCCGCCTGCCGCGCCGGTTCGACCTTACCTCTCCGAAAAGCAGACGCCTCCTTCGACGCCGGGAGTTGCTCCCATTCCCCAGCTGATGCCTCAACCCGCGCAGGCTGCGCCACGTGTGCCTGCCATCGAACAGCGGATTCGCTCTGCCGTCATTGCCAAATTGGGGAATCAGATCGATGCGAAATTGCTGGATGCCATCATTCATCGTGTTGTGAAAGCGACAGGGCTGAAATAATGTTATTCGGCAGAGTTAAAGGGACCGCCATCTGCACCATCAAATATCCCGGCACAGAGGGATTGAAACTGCTTGTTGTCCAGCCGCTGAACAAAAGATTGGAACCGCTTGGCACCCTTCAAGTTGCTGCAGATGTGGTTCACGCCGGCCCCGGCGATTTATGTGTGATGGTCCGTTCGCGGGAAGCAGCACTGGCCATGCCTGTCGAGAAGTTTGTTCCGATTGACCTGGCGCTCGTTGGCATCGTCGATGAATTGGAAGTCAAACCCGACGGCGAGTTTAGTTATGCGCTAAAGACTGGCAGGAATCAGTTCACATAGCGATATGCTTTGGTCGGGTAGGCGGCGCGTCGTATCGCGTCCAACAGATTTCGGAAGTGATTTGTAACAAAAGGCTATTTGCTTACAGGTGGTCTCGATACGCCCTCAAAATGCATTCGGGCTGCTTGGCCACCGAGGTAACTTGAAAATAAATGATACTTGGTAAAGTCGTCGGCACCATCGTCACCACTATCAGCCACCCGCATTACAAAAACCGCAGGTTGTTGGTCGTCCAGCCATTAATCATGGACGGCGAAATGCCCGCGCCCGAGGACGATTTTATCGCTCTCGATAATACTCAGGCAGGGATTGGCGATACGGTGTTGGTTAACCGTGAAGGCAACGGGGCGCGTCAGGCGCTGGGCATCCCTGACGGATGTGTAATCTCGGTCATTGTGGGGGTCGTGGATTCGGTGTATTTGGCGGAGTAGCGCAGAAACAGCCAGGGGAATGCAAAAGTATGATGCGAAGCACGAAGACAAAATTTAGATGTTGACTTTATATACGGGAGAACTGTATGAAAACAGGTATTGTTGGAAGTGGATTTGTCGGTGCGACTGCCGCGTATGCGTTGGTGATGCGCGGCGTGGGTCGACGCGTCGTATTAGTGGACATGAACAAGGCGCGTGCCGCCGCTGAAGCGGACGATATTCTGCATGCAGTCCCATTTGCTCATCAATTGGAAGTTACATCCGGGGAATATGCCGACCTTGTGGGATGCAAGGTGGTGGTGGTTGCGGCGGGTGTAGGTCAGAAGCCGGGTGAGACACGGTTGGAATTATTGGGGCGCAATGCCAAAGTCTTCGAGCAGGTCATCCCAAACATTTTGAATTATGCCCCGCAAGCGATTCTGTTGATCGCCACCAATCCCGTGGATGTGATGACCCACATCGCTGCACATTACGCCGCGCAAATGGGAGTCCCTTCAAGCCACGTAATCGGCTCCGGCACCACGCTGGATACTGCTCGCCTACGGACATTGCTTGGCCGCCATCTGAAAGTGGATTCGCAACATATCCATGCCTATGTGTTGGGTGAACATGGCGACTCGGAGGTCCTGCCGTGGTCATTGGTGACTGTGGGAGGGATTCCGCTGGAGGAGTTTTGTACTGACCGGGAAGTCTCCATATGCCCCGATGATTATGTTGAAATTGACGAGAAGGTTCGCAGGGCGGCATATCATATCATTGACGGTAAAGGCGCGACGTATTATGGCATTGGTAGTGCCATTGCCCGTATCGTGGAAGTTATTCAACAGGATGAACGTTCCATTCTCACAGTTTGTACGCCGATGCCCGATGTGGCAGGAGTCCAGAATGTGACCGTCTCACTCCCGAACCTGATCGGCGGGGAGGGGATCATCCAGACATTCTTCCCCAATCTCAACCCAAAAGAGACAGCGGCTTTGCGAGCCAGCGCCCAGACAGTCCGTTCGGTGATTGATAAGTTGGAATTATAGAAAATCGTTATACAATTAAGTATGCTACTGGAAACTTTGAAAACAGCAGCAGTCCAGCGCAGACTGATGAAACCAGAGGAAGAGATGGGCGTGGAGAAGGTGTACTACCTTGTCCGTGATATGCCCTATATCCGTGCCAGTTCACGTGACCCTGAAACCATCATCCACGAATGGCGCGGCACCTGTTCGGGGAAACATTACCTGCTGAAAGAATTGTTTGCAGAACTCGGTTATTCGTCACGTTTGATCGCTTGCACCACTGTTGTTCATATTGATCCTGAAAAAGTCCACGGAAAACTGCGGGAACTGCTTGAACGATCCAGGGGACGATTCGTGGATGTGCATAACTATCTGATCCTGGAATTACCTGGGCGGGAAATGATCGTTGATGCGACTTGGCCTCTGAATACTAAAGGATCGGGTGCAGTTGTTAATGAGAGATTCATACTGGGGGAGAATCAGCACATTGCCTGTGAGCCGGTCAAAACATGGGTGGTCCCTGATGATTGCAATGCCCAGGATTTCAAGGACAGAATCTTGAAGGACAGTTTCACTTCAGAAGAGCTGGCACACAGGGAAGAGTTCATCAAGGCGCTCGGGGAAATGTCAAGGGATAAATTGAAATAATAGCTCTACAGCCTCGATTCATCCAAACGTTTTGTCCGTGTAGAGCAGGGAACTTCCGGTTTGTTGGGCGAGCCAGAGGGTGTCGGAAAGGCCAGGCTTCATAAAATATCCCGTGCTTTTTAACGCGGGCGTCGAAAAATCATACAGGAGTAAATCATGAAGGAGTTTCGGAATCCTCAAGATGTTCATCAACCATTGGGCGGCTATTCCCATCAAATTGAGATCAGGGGAAACGAGCGAATGCTGATCCTTTCAGGACAGGTCGGAATGACGGAAGACGGCTCTATACCCGATGACCCAATCGAGCAAATTGATCTTGCCATGGAAAATATTTTCCGCAACCTGCGCGCCGCAAACATGGAGGTGACGGACTTGATCAAGTTGACATATTATCTGGTAGGTGAGATCGATACAGTCAGACGACGTGAGTTGGTGGCGTCCAAACTGCAAGGACACAAACCGTGCAGCACATTGGTGTATGTCGCTCGATTGGCAACTCCCGCGATCAAAGTCGAAATCGATGCCTGGGCATCGCGGGCGGAGTAAAGCTGGGGCTTAATCCATGGCAGAATCCTGCGTCCAGCCTGATCGAGCGGGAATCAATTCATTGGATGTTGGTCACGCTGAAAATACTGGCTTGCGTTTTTCAACGAAGGCACGAATCCCCTCCTGACCGTCGGGATGGGCGGCGCACTCGCTAATGCCCTGACGTTCCAACTCAAGCTGCGTTTCCAGTGTGTTCGTAAACGATTCGGTCATCAATTTCTTGGACCAGGCAAAGGAACGGAGAGGTGTCTTCGCCAGATTCTGGAGCAGGATCAACGCTTCCCTCCCAACCTCCTCGTCTGATACCACTTTCGTGACGAGTCTCCACTCGAGCGCCAGCGCGGACGAGATCGGATGGTCAAACGCCATGATCTCCATGGCGCGCGCCAACCCGACAATGCGCGGCAGAGCGAACGAACCGCCGCCATCCATGCTCAAGCCACTGGATGTGTAGGCTTGCCTCATGCTCGCGGATTGTGCCATCACACGGAAGTCGCAGGCTAGGGCGAGGGAAAACCCTCCACCCGCGGCGACGCCATTGATCGCGGCAACGACCGGTTTTCCCATCCGTCGAATCTCCGAAATCGCCAGGTGAAACATCGGGGCAAGACGGTATAAGACCGACCCTGCCTCCTCCGACTGCTGGCTGATCCATTTCAGGTCACCACCAGAGCAGAAGGCTTTGCCGTTGCCAGTCAGCAACACACCCTTGACCGAATCGTCCACAGCGGCAGATGCCATTGCCTTGCCCAGCCCCTCCATCATCTCAAGGTTGAGCGCGTTATAGGCTTCTGGACGGTTGAGCGTCACTTGCAGGATATTCCCATGGCGCTGGGTGAGGATAGGCTCGGTCATACGGTCCTCCATTTATTCTTCATCGTTGAAACCAATGCTAAATGTTTGATAATCATTTATCGTTTCCCATTGGTCTCGGTGGGTCATATAATGGCTTGGCTGTTCCAGAATGGAATGATTGAGTGCCCAGAAACCCCTTTCCTTTTTGGAAGAGTTCTGCCCAGTTGACATTCGACACATAGATCGTTTTGAACTCTGCTGCTCGACCTGCTTTTACTCGATATTCCCAAAGAATAATAACCATCGCTTTTAGCGTGTCTGATCCACAGTACGCCACCAGTAAAAAGTGATGGCAATTCCCATCAGGCTGGTGAAGATGATAATGATGTAGCTATGCACGCCCATGAATTCAGAGCGTGGACCCACCGCACCGCTGAATAACGCTGGTATTGCCCAGGGGAACCAATCTCCCCAGCCGGTGATGGCAGCGACTTGCGCCAATACCACTGTGAGAATAAGCCAACCGAAGGGAGGCAGTTCTCCCTTCCCGGCACTGGCGAAGAATGCCACAAACGGCAGCAGGATGATGGTCAACGCGCCTGCACCGAGAATATCCACGGTGGCAGAACGGAGCAGTTCAGACGACCAACCCGGGATGTCAACCAGTGTGCCGATGACAAGCCCAAGAACGTAGCACCAGACTGTCAGGAGCAATGTCCAAATTGCCATGACAATAAACTTTGCACCGATGATGGCTTCGCGCGGCGTAGGCAATGCCAGCAATTCTTTTGCCGTGCGGTCGGAAAACTCCCTGCCGAAGAGCCAGGCGGTGAAGATACCAAAGACGATGGCTCCGCCCACTGCAGTAGCCTGTGCCAGCATGTTAAATAGCGTTGCCCATTCAGCCGTCCCGGCGGCCAGCTGGGCCTTGGCGCTGATCAACCCCATCGAGCGCGCGGCTTCGGGGTCCTTCAAAATGATCATGAACAAGCCGCCGAACAACGGAGCCATGGAAAATCCTATGGCCGTGAAGAGTGGAACTTTCGAGCGGCGTAGTTTGAGAGTCTCGGCCCACAGAGCGGAAGAGAAGTTTGCCGTCATAATGCACCCTCCTTGCGAGGCGTAAGATTGCTTTGCTCCCCTTCATCTCTGCTCAGGGGTGCTCGCAATGACGTACCGCTGGTCAATTGTAGAAAGTGTTCTTCGAGATCCTGTTGTTCAACGGCAAGACGCGTAGGCGCTGTGCCGGCATTGACCAGGATATGCGCGATGTAATCAGGACGGGAAATCGAATGCGGGTCAGTGAGGATGATGGTCTCGTCTTTCATCGTGTATTTGAACCCCGCGCTTTGCAGGCAGATCTGTGCGGCTTCAAGATTCCGCACCTGCACCTCCAGATGCCTCGCCCGCAACTGTTCCAATTTGTGCGTATCGAGTTCTTCGATCAGTTTCCCCTTGTGGATGATGCCGATGCGTGTGGCAAGCCGATCCACTTCAGTGAGGATGTGGCTCGACATGAAGATGGTCACGCCTTTTTCGTACGCCAGAGTTCGCAGCAGTTCACGGATCTCTACAACGCCGGCCGGGTCGAGTCCGTTGGCGGGCTCGTCGAGGATCAGCAATTCGGGTTCGTGCAGCAAGGCGCGCGCCAGCCCGAGGCGTTGGAGATTGCCGCTCGAAAGCGTACCAGCCTTTCGGTCCGCGTAAGAGCCGAGTGCCAGTTGTTCGATGACTTTATCCACGAGCCTGGTGTCCTGTTTTGCGTACAAACGTCGGGAAATTTCCAGATTTTCACGGACGGATAATTCGGGATACGCTGATGGACTCTCGACGAGATGCCCCACCCGCGCCCAGGGTCCGCGTCCATCTGGACCGAGAGCCTGCCCCAGCACTTTGACATTCCCCGCGCTCGGGCGAATCATCCCCAACAACGCGCGGATGGTCGTGGTCTTGCCCGCGCCATTAAGACCGAGGAAGCCGTAGATCTCCCCGGTGCCCACACGCAGGTCGATGGCATCGACAGCAAGTATGTCGCCAAACCGTTTGGTCAGTTGATTGGTTTCGATTGCATTGGACATGAACCAAGTTTACCGCAAATCAAAATTGTCTATTTCGTGGGGAGGGATCAGGAGTTGCCATTAACCAGCAATCTTTCAATTCGTTCCCCCAGTTCGACAATATCGAACGGCTTGGTGATGTACTCATTTGCCCCTGTGGTAAAGGCTCTGGTTTTGCTTTCCCGGTCCTCCATGGCGCTGACGACAATAATCGGTGTGCTGGAAAATTTCGGGTCGGCGCGCAGAAGCGCACACAGTTCATATCCATTGAGATCAGGCATCATCAGGTCGAGTAAAAAGAGGTCCGGTTCATTGGAATGTGCTGTTTCCATGGCGTGGATGCTCTTGTTTACAACGATAGCCTGATGATTGTTCATTCGGACAACTCTCTCCAATAAACCCGCTGCTTGCAGATCGTCATCCACGATCATTATTTTTGCCATATTTATCCCAGTCGGTGTGGAAAAGTTGCCGCAATCATACGCTGAAAGAGGATAAACGACAAGATACGATAAGAAAAAATAAACGCCCCGCAACTTGGGGCGTGATCAAACCGGACCTCTTTTAATCGAGAAATTCTTTCATTTTTTCCATCAGGTCACTGACATGGAAAGGCTTGGTAAGGTAGTCATTTGCCCCGGCGCCAAAAGCAACCAGCTTGCTGTCAGTGTCGTCGAGGGCGGTGATGATGATGATGGGGACGAACTTGAAGCCAGGCGTCGCACGAAACATCCTGCACAGTTGAAAGCCGGTAGGCTGAGGCATCATCAGATCGAGCAGGATGAGGTCGGGATTGATGCGTTTTGCCACATCCATTGCCTTGGCGCTTTCGTTAACAACAACTGGTTCATAGCCTGCTGAAACGATTACGGTTTCGATCAGGGCGGTGGCGCCCTTGTCGTCATCAACGATCAATACTCTTGTCATAGCATCATCCGCAGTGATTGATTTTCCCTTTAGCAATCCCAATCATACGATTAAAAAGTGTGAGAGACAAGAATAATTGCATAACATTGGCGTTACATTACAAAGCTGACAGGTGCAAGAAACCTGTCTCTCCCGGCGGTATGACGAAAAAGGCGGATTGATGTCCCTGGATGATTTCTTTTTATCGCGCGGTCAGAGATTTAATCTTCTCAATGAACTCATCCGCGCCAAAAGGTTTGGTGATGTAATCGGTCGCGCCAGCCCTGAGAGCTTTTTCCTTGCTTTCGGGATCATCCTTGGCGCTGACGATGACGATGGGAATATTCGTAAACCTGGGGTCATTGTGCAGGAGTTCGCAAAGTTCGAAACCGGTAAGACCCGGCATCATCAGATCCAGTGTGATCAGGTCTGGCTGGATCGAACGCGCCACTTCGATGGCTTTTGTGCTGTCGTTGACTGTCGTTGGCTGGTGACCCTCCATGCTGACCAGCATTTTCATAAGGTCTGTAATGATAACATCGTCGTCTACGATAAGAATCTTGGGCATGACTGTATCTTACAAGTGGAGCTCGGATCTGGCAAGCGCGGGCGACAAAATCCCCTTACAAAAATGGTATTTATCGGTCGATTGCTGCTAGAAGTTCAATTGACTCGCTCGAGGAGAGCGTTGATCCTCGACTTTAGCTCCTCAATATGGAAAGGCTTGGTCAGGTAGTCGTCCGCTCCTGCGCCCATGGCGACCAGTTTGCTGTCCAGGTCGGTGAGTGCAGTGACGATGATGATCGGGGTGCGCTGGAAATTGGGATCTGCCCTTAACAACCTGCATAGTTGGAACCCATCAGGTTCTGGCATCATCAAGTCAAGGACAAACACATCCGGCTTTTCGGAGTACGCCATTTGTATCGCCTTTGAACTTTGATTCTCGGAAACCGCGGGAGTGTCTAAAATAGTGGGCTAACAAAGTCCATGACATGAGAGGCATAATTTGGAAAGTGTTGCTTATGAAGTTGCCTGCTGTTGAAGCAGAAAACAAACAAACGCAAGGCACACTCCAAGGCATACGGACAGCGTGAAAAGCAGCGAGACTTGCGAGCTAACCGAGCCAAGTAGTGACGAAGTTCTGCGTTATCGGCTTCGACCGA